>Ga0315284_10004096_pt1 | contig 20728 bp, 18 predicted proteins | sample YL17G09_16_MG_FD_203696 | JGI IMG/M metagenome (GOLD analysis project Ga0315284, IMG submission 203696) | Sediment microbial communities from Yellowstone Lake, YNP, Wyoming, USA - YL17G09_16 | ecosystem: Environmental > Aquatic > Freshwater > Lake > Sediment | place: USA: Wyoming | collected...
CTTCTTTATCTATTTTCTCTTCTTTATCTATTTTCTCTTCTTTATCTATTTTCTCTTCTTTATCTATTTTCTCTTCTTTATCTATTTTCTCTTCTTTATGAAAAATATTTATAAATGATGATGGTAAAAGCAAGTATGGCATAAAATGATCAAATGTTGCATTTATTGTATCATTGTAAAAATTATTTATTTTTTTTTTTATTATTTTAATCCTTTTATTATAACTTTCATCTGTATCATTTATGTCTCGATGCAATGGATTATTTTTTAATTTACACCAACCAATTTTGATAATTTTTGATTTTTCTAAATAAATAAATTTTTCAAAATCACATATTTTAATACCTCCATTGTTAAATGAAGCATGTAACATGTAAATTTTATTTTCAATATCTGGTAAAATATCATTTTTTACTATAATAGCAACATGAGCCCAATCATCGTATTTAATGTATATTTTTTGAACTTGGCAAGATAACATAGAAATCCATGTACTTCTAGTAATGCATATTAAGTCAAATGATTCCATGTTTTTTAATACTTTATGTAACGGTGTTGTCATAACTATAAATATTAAATAATTTTATAATTTATCTTTATATAAAAAATTATTCAAAAAAAATATTCAAATTATTCAAAAAAAATATTCAATTTATTATAATAAAATTATATTATAATTTTCTTGTCTCCATTTCCAGACGATGAACCACTTGAACCGCTTTCATTATCATTGTTTCCATTTTCTCCCGTTTTTTCAATCATGAGAATGGATGGTAAATTTTCGGTTTTAATTTCTTCTTTCTTTTCAGCGGTTTCTTCTTCGGGGCGTTCATTCGCGTCTGCGAACGTGACATCTTCCGGCATTTTAATTAGATTTTTCTGGGGATTGTATAAATAAATGTGTCCTGCAATATCTACGGCATACCATCCGAACGGCGGACGAAGTTCATAATCTTTGCTTGGCTGAGGCGGATACCACATGGTGTCTTTTGTGTTTTCATTATAATAATATTCTTTCCCTGATTCTTGGTCTACAAGTTTTGTCCATTCTTTGCCTAAACTGTCTTTCTCTCCCGATTCCAAGTTTGTAGAAGCACTCGTATTTGAATTTTGTTTCGATTGACTTGCTATAAACATCTGTTGAAAATCCGGCGACGCATTGGCACCTTCTTCGATAATAATTTCTTCGACATTATTGCCTTCACTGTCACTATTACTATTACTATTAGCGTATATTTTTTCTTTCATGTCTTCGTCATCGCGACTTGGATCTGAAATAACCAGTTTAAATTCATTCGAATCAGAATCATCGTTCGCCCTTTTTCCTCGCCCGCCTTCCATGGATGCATCAGCATCAGCGCCTTTCTGTCCAGAGAGAATTTTATAATTATCGGAAAATGACATGCTTTCAATTTGGTCTATATTGTCTTCCGTAATGACGCGCATGACGCAGTTCATGGTCTGTAGCTCCTGTATCAGCAGTTTGAGCGAGTAAGGAATCTGCACCACGCTAAAAGAGCGGCCGAAGCGCGTAATATTCACCAGTTTCGGATTATCCGTGAGCACATCGTTGAACTGTATGGGCCCATCAGCCATCGGGCTCATAAACACGTCGCTGTCCGGATTATAAATGGCCGTCATACCCGTCTTGTTGCAAATGGCCATGTAATAATTGTCTCCTCGCACCAACATGGACTCCTGCAAGAATCGCGTGGCGCCGTGCGCAATCACCCCATCACGTTCCATTTCTCCGATACGCAAGCCACCGTCATTGGCTCGGCCTTGCACCGGCTGACGCGTCAGGTTCGTATTTGGACCTCGAGCGCGGAAATTGATTTTATCTTTGACCATGTGTTTCAAGCGCATGTAGTATGTGGGTCCAATAAAAATCTCGCTTTCGATTTGTTCTCCTGTCGTCCCATTGTATAAAATTTGCGTACCGGTTGAACTGTAATTTTCTTTTTGAAGCATGCTGCCAAAGGTGGCTTGTTTATTTCCCAGGTTTACGAATGCGGTGCAGTCGCCGAATGCGCCGTATACCACGCACGCTTTCGCCATAATTGTTTCCACGAATTGTCCAATGGTCATGCGTGATGGAAATGCGTGCGGGTTCACAATTAAATCAGGGCGCACGCCATCGGCAGTGAACGGCATGTCCTTTTCCGGAATAATCAGACCCACGGTTCCTTTCTGGCCACATCGGGATGCGAACTTGTCTCCGATGTTCGGTGCGCGGTCTTCGCGAATGCGGACTTTGGCGATACGGGAAGGCACATCGGGATTTGCCGCTTCCGTAATGTACGTTTTATCCACATACCCGATTTGTCCTTTCTTCGGACGAATGGACGCATCGACCACTCTGTCCGGATTTTTAGAATTGGTGACGACTTGACCGATGAGCACGCTTTTTTCGGTGACCATTGTGTTCTCCATAATGAGACCGTTTGCATCGAGGTTGCTGTAATCGTATCCTTCGCCGCGCCCGGCATTTACCACGGCGTTCTGTTGCTGGTAGTCGTTCATATTCACCACCCGCGAATCCACGCGCTCGCCGGACGATTGTTTGCTCTCTTCGCGCGTTTCGTACATGTTGTAATAACTGGTTCGAAACAGGCCGCGCTTAATGGATCCCTCGTTAAAAAGAATGGAATCTTCGACGTTGTAGCCGTTGTAGCACATGATGGCCACGATTGCATTTTGGCCGTACGGATTCTGCTCATTATTGAAATATTTGAGGTAGCGCGTTTTTACGAGCGGGATTTGACCGGCATTTAGAACAACGCCCATTTTATCGAAGCGTTGCAAGAACGATGTATTGTATAAAGAAACGGCCTGTTTTGACTGGCTGCACGAAAACGTGTTGCGCGGGAGCTGATTGTTCTCGGGGAATGAAATTAAATTGCCCATGACGCCAAACATGAGGGACGGGTGTATGTCCGAGTGCGTGAATTGTGCTGACCCTTCTTTCACTTTATCGTCGGGGCGAAAAGCGAACAGCGCATTATTTTCTTCTGACGCGTCAATGTATTCTAGAACTGCCATTCTTGGTGCCATGCGTTCAAACGTGATTCCCTCTGGCAAATTATCGTACAGTTTCATGATGCTTGCAACGTCGTCCGTATTGTAAAATTCATTATAGTTGATTCGTTTTATGCCAAAGCCGCCAACAAGTTCATTCCAGCCAAATTTTCGTTCCTTCAGTAGCTTCAAAATGGTCTTGTTGGCCTGAAATGCAAACGCTTGCTTGTCATTGTTGTAATAGTAAACGGGACGACACGCTCGACCGCCGTCTGTGAAAATCTGAATTTCGCGAAACTGGATGTCCCAAGAGCAGCTGATGTGCACGGGTATAAACGAGAGGCGCCGACACGTTTTAATGCGGCCAACTACGAGTTCCGGGTCAGTAACGACGCCAATCCACGCACCATTCACGAATACTTTGGTTTGATAATAGAGAAAATCTTTGGGATATTTTTCCAGCAAGAGCAAATTGATGTCGGGTTCTGTTAGCAACCACCGCGTCATGTCACTGCCATTGCAACCGTTTGTAATGTGTGCGGAAATGGCGAAATGCTTTTGCAAGCCGTCGTCCGGTACGTCTACCGGATCCATGAGGCACCATTGAGATCCGTGGAGCAAGCGGGGTTTGATGACCTTTGCGGAAGCATCGAGCGGCAGGTTAACCTTTCTCAAATGGGACATTGCGGAATTATAGGAAAGCCGATTCAGGTCTTGCACAATCCCGGCTTGTTTTGTGAACTCGCTGCCGCCCCACTGACCTTTGAATGCGCGGCGGAGCCCTTCTTCAACGATGCGGTCTTTGAAAATGTCTTCGTATTCTTTGACAATGTCGGTGAACCGCTCGGATAAAATGGCAGAGTTATAATTATACTTGAAATCGAGGAGGGTTCGAATGCGCTTGATTTGTTGCGCGTAGTATTCGTTGAACAAACTGTGTATTAGCTTGCCGGATATTTTGATGCGTTTGAATTTCAAACTGTCACGATCAATCGGGTTATCAATATTTGCTTTTACGCGCACCAGTTTATTTACCATGTATCCTAGAAAGAATGCTTTGGACTGGTAATTGAGCTCACCGATTTGCGGCAGAAAGAAATTCATTAGAATGTGTTGGGCTTGAACCACGCTTTTTCCTTTTATGAAAATGCCAATGTATTCGATGGCGGCGCGCTGGGTGAAAATTTTATTTGCGTCGTGCACGCTGGGTCGAAACAGTTCAATGAGGTCTCGATTTTCCGACATATTTAGCAGGCAGGTTTCGATAATGTCGTAGTCGGAGATGACGCCGAGGGCGCGCATCAAAATGAAGAGCGGAATGGGGCGTTTCACGTTGGGAATTTCAACGACGATTTGGCCATTGGTATAACGCGGACTAGGTGCCACCATGTATACGCGGAGTTTGCGTTCGGGTTTGGACGTGTCTTCGGAGACGGTGCGTATTTCAACAGAATGGCTATATTTATCATCGGGACTGCGCGTTTGAACGTAGAGCATGTTGTCTGCGAAAATTTCTTGGCTCACAATAATTTTTTCTTTTCCGTCGATAATGAAATATCCGCCGTGGTCGCTCTTGTCTTCGCCGAGATTGTAAGCCACATCTTTCGGGAGGCCGGTTAGAATGCAGAGGTTGGAATGAACCATGATGGGAAATTTGCCGAGCAATATTTGCGGAAGCGTAATTGTTATTGTTTTTTCTTTTGAGATATTTGAACCCTTTTCTTGTTCGCCGCCGCTGCCTTCTTCTTCTATATCAACATTGTCGAATTCGACTTCAACGTCGTAATGAATTGTAACGCCATATGTCATGGTTCGAAGACGCGCCTCATTGGGATACATGTAATGAACACGAGATACTGTTCCAGTTTCGTCATATATTACCGGTTTTCCGTAGTATATTTTATCGCCATTTTTTCCACCGAGATAAAAACGGGAAACGTTTCTAAATGTGTCGGTTTTCTGATCTTTTTCTTTTTGGAAAACGATGGGATTATGTTCCTTAAAAATTTGGCGTATGCCGTTTAACATGAATTCATTATAAGAGTCAATATGATGCGCTACCAAAAGATTGGGATTATCGTTGAATAGTTTATCGATAATGTTCCATGGAATTATTTCATTAAGTAGTTGGCTCATATCGTCGCCATTGTCGCCGTCGCCATCACCATCATCTTTACGGTGTTTTTTTTCTTTTTGTTTCTCTCCTTGGTTATTTCCTTGTTTCTCTTTTCGCTGTTTTTCCTTTTCTTCTTCTGATTCTCCTTCTCCTTCTTGTTCTTGTTGTTCCCCTCGTTGTTCTTCTTCTCGTTCTTCTTCTCGTTCTTCTTCTCGTTGTTCTTCTTCTCGTTCTTCTTCTCGTTGTTCTCGCTGTTCTCGTTGTTCTTCTTGTTGTTCTTCTTGTTGTTCTTCTTGTTGTTTTAGTTCTTGTCCTCGTTCTTTTTGTCCTCGTTCTTGTTGTTCGGGTTCAAGTGCGGATGCTTGAATTACAATTTTTTTTTTAGATTCTGATTCTGATGCCGACATATGATTAAAATGTCTAATGTTATATTATTTTTGTTATTATATATTATTTATGAAGATGATATATTTAATTTGTTTCACTTTAATTAAATATATATTTTACTAATTTTATTTTTTTTTATAAATATCATTTAATTTATACTTGCAATCATCCAATAATTTACACATTTTAAAAAATTTATACTAAAATTTCCCGCATTTATACTATTTATTTTAACATTATCAAGTGTTTCTTCTTCAAATACTTTTTGTAATTTATGCAAATGCAAGTAGCCGTCATGAGAAAGTAAAATAAAAATTGCACACGTTTCCGCTAAAGTGGAAGAATATTGTCTTGATCCAAATACAATATTTTCATTTTCTTTATGAGATTTTTTGTACAAGTGGTATCTATATTCTGTAAATTCTTTCAATGTAATTTTTTTCTTATTTTTAAAGTATTTGTATATAAGATTAAATCTTTTTTTATTAAACAATATATGATCTCCAAAATGATAATCTTCCCTGCTAATAGATGCATCATGTTCTATTACATTGTGTTTTTGTAAACTTTTAACTGTAAATGGTAAATTTTGATTTTTTAATGTATTATGCACAGAGTTTGTTAATAAGAAAGATGTTAGACCAGACATTTTTATTTTTTTAAGTGCATTTTGAACTTGTTCTTTTTTCCATTCATCATTTGGGTCAAGATAACTCATATTTATTAACGCATTAATAACTGGGCATGGTGTTTTTTTAGAACTTTTTAATTTAGAACTTTTTAATTTAGAAAAAGGACACGTTGTATGTTCTTTATCTGTATCTTTTGTATCTGTCATATTGAATTTTATTATACCTATATATTATAAAATTGATGAAAAATTTAATTAATGTAAATATTTATTTGTAGTGTATATTTTTTTGCACATTTTCATGACTTTCATTATACGCTTGTTTCGTCCTTTGGTCTAGCGCATGATCGTAGTCGCTGTAAGAAGAATATTGTCCTCCGCTGCCATCTGCGTTATATCGATTTCCTGCAAACTGCGGACTTGGTTCAAACCATTTGTCTTGTGCAGATCCAGGTGGATGACTGCGTTTCCTTTCGCGATCCTGCATTTGTGCCGCATGCCAGTCAGATTGTTGTTGATAAAATGGCGAAGACGATGGTGGCATTGATGGAACGGATGTGGTTCGTTTATGTAAAAGAGTCCCAACCATCAAAATCATCACGAAGAACAAAATAAAAGGGAGAAGGAGAAGAAACCAGGCAAGCTGGTTGTATCCATAACTGCAAAGTGCGTTTAAAATAAAAGTCCAGAATGCTACATATAAAATTTTCATAATAAAAATAGGTGTGGTGGTTTGGACGGGACACCGAACGTTTCCAACACAGTACATGTTTGGGGACATGCCGTAATTTTGAAATGCAATTAGGATGATTCCAATTGCGGATAAAACGAGATAAATTGTTGCGGGAGTGCACAGATTCATATTCATTACTTAAATAGGATAAATATAATAATTTATAACTTATACAAATATTATATTTACAAGTTATGCTAAATAATTCGTTTTTTGGTAACATGTGTGGGGTTATAATACCTATACCATATTTTTTGAAATGGGTTGAACATAAGGGTTCGGATTGGGCGGCGGATTTATTCCTTCCATTCTAGAAGTTAATTTACTAAGCGAATATTTTGCATTGTCATAAAAATCGCCTACGACGCCGCCCCCCCTAACGTTTTTCCTGCTTCTTTTTCTGGAGCCGCCAGCTTGTCCGAGTTGTTTGGCAAGTTGGGGACCGAGCTGCGTTGGATATCTGGCACTACCGAGGGGTTGACCGTCGTCAAATTTAGGAACAACGCCGGTTCCGACTCCTTTAGGGCTGAGAGCAAAATAATTGCTACCTAAACTATCTGGCGTCCAAGGTTTGCCGATAAATTGTGAAACAAAATTTCCTCCGCCGCCACCTCTATAAATTCTACCCATTCTTATATTACGAATCATTTTATTGCGTCTTCTATTTTGTTTTATTTGCTCCATGGTTGCTCCTGATACCCTTGATTTTCTTTGCGTTTGTGTTTTACGTTTTTTACCATGATATTTTTTTCTTGTATTCGACATTGTTAGATAAATTAATTATATATAATTAATAGATAAATTAATTATATATAATTAATTATATAAAATAAATAAATGTAAAATTGTGATTAATTTTTTAGTTTTTTTTCAAAATATAGTTTCCATAAAATATATCCATCATAAAAAATCATAAAAAATAATGATTTAACATATGGAAAATCTATATTATTTTTATAAAAATGAAAAAACATCCATAATGATAATGGCATTCTAACAAAAAAAATAGAACATGTTCTATATATTTTCAATAAATTTTTATTATTTCTCCAAATATAATTCATTAAAGATATACATTCCGCAATGGTAAATTTGCTCCATTCTAATGGAAAAATATTGATATATTTAAACAAAAAATACAATCCAGCTACATGATGGATAATTAAATCTTTTCTGAATAATATTTTTCTATTTTTTGACAATGTCATGTTAAATACATCCCAAAGTAAATATAATCCTAAAAAATAATTTTTATGGTATAAATTTAAATAACTATTACTATCTATTTTTAAGTAACTAGTAATATGATTAATATCAAAAGATGGATAAATATACCAACTATGTAGAGATAACAAACATGATACAAAAAGACAATAACAACGATGTTTCATATGTACATTTTGTATATTTATATTCATTCAAGGCCACAATAGAATTTACGTCACTACTACTATTTGTTATATTTGTTTATATCTTTTTTATAATTATAATTTTTTATAATTATAAAATAAATAAATTTTCATACCTTTTTCCTAATAATCATCTCCTAAAAGTAATCTGGAACTAAGATTTTTATTTTTTGGTTTAACCTTTCTGAAACGATACGACTTGATTTTATTGAACATGCTTTTTATACCCGCGCAACATCCTGTGTTGCAATAACAACCGGTAGAATCTTGGTTATAATTTTCATATAATTGGTCTTTATACGACATTTAAATAAAAAATAATTTTATGAATAAGTAGTTATATATTTTAGTTTTTAAATATTTTTTATATTGAATAATAAACAATAAAATAAAATATATCTCAAGTATATGTATATAACCGTATACGAATGAAATATAAGTCATCATCTTCATCGTCATCTTCATTTAAATGTTTGCCGAATATGTTTTGTATAAGAAACACGACAATATTTTTTATTATTATATTAAGCGCGATTGGAATCTACTTTTTTTATTCTAATTATTCCAAAATGGCGGTAATGCCGTTAGCGACAGCAGCGCCAACACCAATGTCCGTATCGCCATTATTTATGATGTCGTCAAGAGCGGCGAATAGCGACGTTCTCGAAGACCCGTATGCTCCTCCGTTGAGAAACGACAGTTATTTTGGCGGAATTAATGGCGGAATCGGCGCAAACATGATGATGCCAATGGCTGCCGGTATGCCGATCAACGTTCGAACGCAGGGTCCGCCAATCAATACGAATTATCGTCAGGTGGGACTGTTGACGCGTATTAACGGTAAAGAAACGATTCTGCCGCTAATGGGGCGGCCGCTGCAAAAAAATCGAGACAAGTGGCAATTCTATACCATGAGCGACAAGAACAATTCGGTAAAACTGCCCATATCATTTAAGAAAAAGAGCTGCACGGGCGAATACGGGTGCGACAACATTTACAACGGGGACACGGTGTATGTGGAAGGATACAAGGACGCTTTTCAGGCGACGATATATGATAATGCTGTCATGGAATATTTTTAATTTATCTTTTATTTATTTTGCTTATCGTGTCTTGGTTACATTGGTTAGTTATTCAAAACTTGAAACGCGTAGTAAAAATAATATTTTTTGATAATTTTATTTTGTAATCATGTGCGCTTTGACATTGATTTTGATCTTTCAAATCCTGCAGAATGGTCAGATTGGTTGTACGGATAATAAATATACAATTTCATAAATGTATTAAAGGTTTCAATACATCTAATATATTTATGAAATATACGTCATAGAATATAAACTCTGTAGAAAAAATGTCATTTGATATACGCACGGCGGTAACCGAACTTTTTATGATACAACAAATAAAAACCGGTATTTTATGGGCGGATGCAATTATGTTTGGATTTTTTATATTTACGCTTTACCAGGGCGCCATTATTACGAACTTCAAGAGTGTGTATAAAAAAATAGAAGTAATAAAAAATCAGTCCATAAAGAAAAACTGGCTGTATATTACAAATAAATTCAAGAAAAAGTCGATTATGTATGCGGGGTACATGTATACCAGCGGATATCGAACCGTTAAAACATATGTGGATTATCCACCACCGATGATTCACGTATTGGACTACATGCAGAAGCACGTGTACAAGGTTGAAAACACGTATAATATAAAGTACTGCGAGGTGATAGATGTGGAGACGAATACCGTTGTGAAAACATTTATTCCGGCGGATGAGATGGTTTCGTTCGAGTTATATCCGGACATTTACATTGAGTTGTCGAGTAATAAAAGTATTCCAAACAAGGATAAAAATTCCGACTTTTTAGATTTTTCAACAATAAGTTTTTATATCAAAACGTACGAACACGATATTTCGCACATACATTCATTTATTAAAATGTGCGAAGAAAAATTTGAGAATTCGATCAACGAACAGCTTTCGAAGCAAAAGTATATATTTAAATACAGCAGCAAAAAGTCAACAGGTGGAAATGACGATGGAAAATATTATGATAACGGTGATTGCATTGGTTCAACGCGTAACACTGGAATCAAATGCGACGAGTATCCGCTAGTAACAAACAAGCATTTGATTCGAAATTGTTTTTTTACGCAGAGGGATGCGCTGATCAAGCGAATTGATTTTTTCATTAACAATGAGCAGTGGTATAATGACCGCGGGATTCCTTACCAGTTGACGTTGGTTTTCGAAGGGCCTGCTGGGTGCGGCAAAACGTCGACGGTAAAGGGAATTGCCGCATATGCGGACAGGCACATTGTGGACGTTGATTTGAATGGGATCAAAGACGTGTGCGAACTCGAGAACATTTTCAACGGGACGCACATTAATGGAAAATATATTCCTTCGAACAAGCGGATTTTTATGATTGATGAAATTGACAAGTTCTTTGAATTACTGGATGACAGGGAGCAAAAAGAGAAAATGAGATTGGCGGCGGCAAAAGAACCGACAAATTCGAGCATTGTCATTGTGAAAGAGGGGTCAAATGGCGGTGGCGGAACTAGCGGATCAACAGATAACCGGTATGGATCCAATTTGGCATCAACGGCTGCTGCGATAAGTGGGTGTGCGAACCGGACGTCGATGAATGATTTGACCAAGGGACAAATTTTGAGCATTATGGACGGGATTATCGAGGCAAAGGGGCGGTTTATTATTTGCACGGCGAACGATACGTCGAAAATTGATCCCACGTTTAAGCGGCCCGGGCGGATGGACGAATTTATTTATTTTACGAAATGCGACGCGCTCATGATTCATCAGCTCATGGATCTGTTTTACGATGGAGTGGTCGATGAAAAGCGCGTGCGTTCAAAGGAAGAGCTGGAGCGATTTCAAGGGGCGGAGTGTCAGCTGTCGCCATCGGAATTGAATAAAATTTGTTTCAACAATATTTTGTCGAGGGAAGATGCGGAAAAACGAGTTTTAGAAGAATTGAAAACAATTTAGAATAATAGTTGATTTTATTATTATAATATATAAAGATAATATTATAGATTACATGAGCATTTTACTTGGTTACTGTAATATAAATATAGATAACTATTATTTAACTTGTAATGATAAAAAATATGTTATAAAAAATATAGCTAATGCTTTTACTAGATTGGGAGTAGATGTTATTAAGGTTAAACAACATACGGACGATGAAATTATTTGGATTAGAGATATATATGTGCCTATTGATAATGTGTATTTAAAATGTAATTTAACTACAAAAGATACAATGAATCAAGATAGGAGTGGCGAGTTTAAGTATATAAAACCTAACTTATATAATGATAAAAAAATTATAAGAATACCTAGTAATATATCATTTGAAGGCGGCGATTTTATTCAAATTAAAAATTATATATTTGTTGGAATAGGATCCAGAACAACTATAAAAATAGTTCCAATATTAAAAAAAATATTTCCTAATAAAAAAATAGTTCCAATTCATCATACCGGTTTACACTTGGATTGTTGTTTGTGTATTTTGGGTAAAAGAGTTTTTTACGATAGTAAATATATAGAAAACATTAAAGTTCCAAAACACTTTAAAATTGTTGATATTGCTTGTATTGTTGATAGTGGGAAATATATGGCAACTAACCTTGTTCAAGTTGGAAATACATTAATTATGTCTGGCACAAAAAAAAATAAGAGCTTTAGACAAATGTTGAGAAATATTGGCTATAAAATTATAGTAGTAAATACGCGAAATATATGGAAAGAAGGAGGTAGTGTTAGATGTTTAACTCAATGGTTATAATTACATAATTACACCGACCAAAAAATTTATATAAAATCTTATTTTTATATTTATTAGGATATAAAAATAAGATTATAGTATATAAAAATGCAAAATTTACAGCAACTACAACAGTTACAACAGTTACAAAGAAATACGCTGCGACAACAAGTTCATCAAGAGCAGCACCAGCAGCAGCATCAACAAGTTCAGCATTCGCAACAGCAACATATTGACGTTGAAGTAAAGAATGCAATGGAGTCGTATTCAGAAAAAGAGAAGCTGATTTTTGAATTTCTGAAAAACATCATTATTAATTTGATTCTATCGATAAAACAGCTGCGAGTAAAGCTGGAGCCGATCTTGAACCAGCCGAATGTCATTTATGCGGAGATTTTCAAAGTGTACGAGGAAATCAAGGCGGAATTCACGGTGAGCGACATTGAGAATATAGAGTCGGTGGTATCGATAACGAGCTGCGCAAATGAAGTGAACGGCATATTTACGACGGCGTTTACGAATATTATGGCGGATGGAAAAATCGACATGAATGATGCCGTGCACTTTATGACATTCATTCATCAAATTATCAACTTGTTCAACGAATACACTGCGAATCAGAATTTCAAGGTGTCACTTTCATCCGAATGCATTTTACACTTTTTATATTTCATTGTCAAGAGCATTTTAGTTTTGACGCTGGATGGCGTTGAAGAGGCGAGTGCGGTTCAAATGTTGGATGCGTCGATAAAATTGATAAAAATAACCGTATTGCCGATTACGAAATGCAAGTGTAAATATTTTTGTTTTACGTGCAATTAAAGGTGGGAATGGGGGGGGTTACATTTTCTTGAGTCGTTTCATATTGCTTAATTTTGATAAATCCACGTTGAGATGAAACCCTACAAGGTTATGGTTTTTATTTCGGTTTTTAACAACGTGGTTTTTAAACCTGTGTTCATCTGGATCGTAGTTGATATACCGCGTATTGAAAATGCGCCTGTTTAAAAATGTGCAATAATAATCGTGCAGTCCGTGCGGTTTTAATGTTGTCATAATATTGTCAATGACATGTTTATTGTTACGATCACTTCTATCATGATTTGTCATTTCAAAAAAAAGTTGATATTTTTTTTTATTGAGAGTAAACACTTGTGATTGCGGCATTTTATTATAATGGGTTTTGACATTTGACAAAAATTTATTAAAAACATGGACAATGGACCAGTCCCAATATGCGTAGGACTGTTTACGATGATTATAAAAGTGTATGTATTCATCGATACACTCTTTCAATATGGGATCATTTTTTCTTGCGGCAATAAAATGCGGGTTAAAGTTTCCGTTGGACGTTGTAATACAAGTAACAAAGTCGGAAGAACGCGACAAGTAGTTGTTCAATGGAACAAGAGGATGAATGTCTGCATCCACATAAATGCCTCCACATCTATAAAGAATACATAATCTCCAAAAATCCGATTTGATGGGGCCATCCGGTATGAATTTAAAAATGGACCGATGAAGTTCCGAAAATTGATCCAGTAAAAATTTCTCGCACATGGCGTCGTTAAATAGTTTAATTTGATACGTTGGATTTAATCTTTTCCAAAACTTATATGTCATGTTTAAACATTTCAGATTTTTATGACAAATGTATATTATTTTTGGAATTTCTTTTTGTGTAGTAATATTTTCCGGAATCGGAACAAGAACAGGAACAGGAACCGGCTGGAAAATGGTTTCGGGTTGTTGTTTGTGAACCGTCTCTTCTTGTGAACTCATTATTTAATTATTATTTAATTATTATTTAATTATTATTTAATTATTATTTAATTATTATTTACTTACTTGATTGAGTGTTTATATATTTATATATTATTATTATATTTATTTATATTTTCACGAATAATGATAAAAATATAAAGATACACTATTATAAAATTTATTCTTCTTCCGATTGTTCAAATAATGGTGGTGCTGATGCTGATGGTGTTAGCGCACCTATCGAAGTAGCTGAAGCAGTCGAAGCAGAACTAGAATTTGGTTTGGACAATAAAAGTTGTATTAAAAAATCGTCAATGCTATTTGGATCCCTTGTTTCATTTAATGTTTTACAATTTGCATTGCATGTAGCGGTTTGTATATCTTTTTGTAATGATTTGTAGGTCTCTTCTAAAGTATTTAGATTTTGTTGCAGTGAATGAACTTGTGTATATAGTTGAACATTCGAATTTAGCCGTGCAAGTTTTTCGATAAGATCGTTTGTTTTAACTTCCAAGGCAGATGTAGATGTAGATGCAGTAGATGCAGATGCAGACATGTGTTGAGTTAAAATAATTTAAATTAAATTTAATAAATAAATTGGGTTTTGAAATCGAATGAATTAAATATTATTTATTTATATATAATATAATAATATTACTATAAATAAATAAAAATAAAATAAAATATATTGTTATTAAAAGTAAACATATATTATTCATAAGATGAGCTGTCCAAATTCCGATTCTCCCATCAACATATCGACCACTGCAAACGTGCTGAGCTGTGAAGTGTTTTGTTCTTACATGCACCAGTACAAAGACAGCGCGTGCACCGCCACCTATTATCCGGACCACATTAAACTGAGTTATGATGCGACCACCAGCGCCGCCGTAACATTCAATAATGAAGGATACAATGTGCGCGAAGTGAATATTTATGCGCCGTCTGTTCACGCATACAATGGTAGCTCGGCCGATGCCGAAATGCTCATCATTCACGACGGCGCTGGGAAAAAACTCATTGTTTCTGTTCCGCTCGTCCAGTCGAATAACACTGCAACATCCGCAAAAATATTGGACGACATTATTGGGAAATTTTCCTCGACGGTGGACAAGACGAAAACAAATGACAGTCAACTTATCAATGTTCAGAATTATAATATGGAGAATTTTATACCGAGTTCGCCTTATTATTTTTATATGGGCGGGGCGCCATTTTCGCCGTGTGACGGACAGTATAACTATGTGGTATTTGATAAAACAAAGAGTCCGGTCACGATTGGCAGCAACACGCTAAAAATGCTTGCGGGATTAATCCAGCCAAGTGGGATTAAAGCGGTGTCGAGGAGTGACTATTATTATAACTCGTCGGGGCCGAATGTGAAGCCGGGTTCCGGGGGGAATAAGGATGAAATCTACATTGAGTGCAATCCTACGGGCGAAGATGGCGAGATTTTGTATCAGACGCCGCCACCGAGCTCGGATGCGTTAAGCGCGTTAAGTGCGGAGAATTTAATGCACAATCCGTATTTGAATGTTGTGATTGGAATCGGGCTCTCGTATATGGCGCTAAAAATGGTCGGTAAAATATTAAGCTGAATTGTTTCGTTGGATTGCACTATTTTGCTATTTTGAATTATCTCTTAAACTCCACTGAGTCGTTACGGTAACAGTTACTTCAGTTTGACCAAGATCGATTTTGGTTGCATCAGATGATTCAACTTTACCGACAAGCGTTGGAAATGTATATGTAGGAGCGTTGACTTCCGTCAAATATATAATTTTACCAAGCGAAGTTCCTAAATACTTGGCATAAGAATTCGCCCGAGACATCGCATCAGCTACTGCGGCTTCTCGTGCTTTCTCTGTTGCTGTAGCCCCATTTGCTAAAAACGGCGATACTCCGCTTACTTGGAGTGAATCTCCGCCAGCACCAACAACTGCGTCAATCACAGCGCCAGCGCTTTCGGCCTTGCGCACAACTATGGTGAAGGATTGAGTGGCCCGATATCCAACTAATTGTTGACCTTTATCTTGGGAATAGTTGTATTCAGGATAAACTGTTAATGATGATGTGGTAATATCTTTACTTGCAATTCCCTCTGATTTGAGCGCCGCACGCACCGCATTTGCCGAACTTGATGCAATTGATAGCGCATCTTTGTTTGTCTTCGCAAGAACGGATACGGATGCGAAGAATCGAACCGCGTCTGGAGTAACCATAGAGGTGCCTACGCCGTTAAGCGTTATATACCTAGGGTAACATGTTTTTTTCATATTTTTTATTTTTTTATAATTTTTATTTTTTTTATAATATATATATATATTATAAAAAAATAAAAAAAAATTGTTCATTCATTACATTTGAAAAAAAAACAAATGCACAAACAAACCATTGATTGCATGGTATGTAATAAATCAATGAGAATGTTGGATTGCCACGATGCCGCATACGTGCTGGCGTATACATGTTGCGCAAAAATCGGTTTTTATAAAACAGGGTGAGGTTTCAAATTCAGGCATAATTGATGTTTTGGTGATTTTTTCAAACATTTTTTTCGTAATTTTGTCAACGTCTTCAAATGCTGAAGTTGTAACAGATGAGGATTTGTGAAACAGTTTGAATGTGATTTTGAAGTTAAACTTTGTTAAAGTGTCGGTTAAAGTGTTGGGTTGAGTCGTCGCGAATACAATTTCGTCAATCTCTAATTCCGAAACTGCAAGGTTTTCATATTTCTCATGAATTTCTTGATTGAAAGCGCGAGCTGTGACTGAAGTTCTGAGGTGAGAAAGAAGATCCGTCAATGCAAATTGAGAAATGCTGCTAAAATCCAGGTTTACGCCGGAAAATCCGAAATTAAAGTAAACGGTGACTTCACTTGCAACAGATCTTTTATGCATTTTTGAAAAATGGATTGATTGGAAAAATGGATTGGAATGAAACCTATATTAAAAATAAAAATAAAAAAGATTTTCAATTTTTATTTTTTCGATTGTATTTTTTTACATTTTATTTAGTATTTATTTAATTAGATAAAGGATAAAGTAACATCTTGATTACCATCATTACCATCAACAACGTCTAGATAAAAATATCCTTTTATATAATTATTATAACCATAAATAAACTTTAAGAATACTATGAAACGACATGGTAGTTGTAATTCATTATCATTAAATCCTCCAATACTGTTGCCAGATGTGATTAGACGAGCGCGAACAAAGTCGTTGTTATAATTATAAAAACAATAACCATTATAATCTGGTTTAATAACTGGTTTAATATCACTGATAGTTGTACTTGAAGGAAGAGGATCAGAGATAAAAAAATTATATGAAGACGCACTAAAACGGTTGTTAACTGTATATGTTAATGTAAATTGTGTATTTGAATTTTTGGTGAATTTAACATTAGACCAAGGCATAAGATATTTAATAAGCTTACTATTAATTACAAGTGGTATTATTTGAGAACAAGTATCGGTATACATATTAATACTATTAATACTATAAAGATGATCTTTTGTGTCATCGTGATCAAGATAGCTACTATTAATACTACCATACCCCACCTCGCCACTCGGCGATTTAATAGACCTCATTCGAGAACTTCTCATATTTACTTTTTTTTATATTATATAATATATATAATATATATAATATATATTATATATATTATATAAAAAAATCACTCTCTCGATCTCTCTAAAATAAATAGATACAGTATAAGTTAGAGCTAAACTCTAACCGCATCGTGCGTGTCGTTTAGAACGGGTCTATACGTCCCCTGAACCGCAATACTGTCTTGAAACGGCGCCATTTTATGCACCACTTCTTCTTCGAGGGTTACGGGCACGTCATTCAGTCCGGAAAAAAAGTTTGATTTTTGCACTTCGCTGGGGAGAAACAAGCTCATTCCGGCGGTTCCGGTGCTGACACGAGAGCGCTGGATGAAAATGATCAAAGCGACGGCTCCGAGTGCAGCCACGAGCCAAATTTTTACGGATTTGCACAGAAGAATGAAGAGACCGGCGACAACGAGGTAACCGCCTACAGTATCTACGAATGACGCGAGAAAATAGGGTGTCCGAATGTTGAATAAAATGTAAATAATAAAGAGAATGAGTAAAAGAAGTTCGCTTTGATTGTCTTTGCGCGTTAATGTTCTAAATGTTTCCATTTTATTTTTTATCAAATATTAATTATTATTATTAATATAAATATATATTTTTTTATTTTTTATAAAATATTATTTAATTTATTTCATTCTATTTTTATAAAAAATTGAAACATTTTTTATAAATTAAATATCATGTAAAATAAGACAAACAAGCTTATATTTAAATGAAAAAACAATGTCAACCCGGTAAACCAGAAGTGCAACAGAATGTATTAATAAAAGCATATTTGGGGTATCAGGGATACTCCATATTTAAAGACACGCTTTCAGTGGAAGAGCAACACGCAATACGAAAGGAGCTCATGGTTCATGCGCATATTCCGAAATCGCCCGTTCAACCTGCACCGTTTCCCGTGTATCGCGAGTCGCTTCTAAAACTATACGTTCCGCGCTATTTTGGAATGGAGCGCTACGGGTCAAATATTGAAAATAAGTTGGCACCTGGTGATAAAATCGCCTTGAAATTTGCGGGCGATCTAAGGGATTACCAAAACGTCATTGTGGACAAGTATTTGAAAGCGGCGACAACGAAGACGCAGACCTGTGGCGGAGGCGGGCTTTTGGATGTTGATCCGGGAAAAGGGAAGACGGTCATGGCACTGAAAATTATTGAACGCCTTGCAGTAAAGACGCTGGTGGTCGTGCATAAAAGTTTCCTGACAAATCAGTGGAAGGAACGAATCGAGCAGTTTTTGCCGGGTGCCAGGGTCGGCACAATTCAAGGCCAAGTGTTTGACATTGAAAATAAAGACATTGTGATTGGAATGGTGCAGTCGCTGTCGATGAAGGAGTATCCGCAAAACGCGTTTGAATCATTTGGGCTGACTGTATTTGACGAGTGTTTTCCGTATGACACTTGCGTTCACACATCGCGCGGAGCACAGCCCATTGGCAAGCTATACGAGCTATGGAACAATAATAATAATAACAATAATAACAATAATAGTAATAGTAGATGCGCGGACCTGCCTGATATTTTGAGTTTTAACCGAGATACAAAGGTATTCGAGTATAAAAAAATGACGCATGCGTGGAAAAAGGCGAGGGAACAGTTAGTAAAGATAAAGGCATCAGAAAGAGTGATTCGATGCACTCCGGAACATAAAATTTTAACAGCGGACAAGGGGTATATGGAGGCCGGCTCGTTAAAATGCGGAGATTTATTATTGTGCAGGTATGAAACAAAGTACAAATACGACAGTGGCGATATTGCGCGAGCGCTTAATGAAGACCAGTTGCAAATTGTATATGGTTCATATTTCGGAAATGGCCTATTTCATAAAATGGGATTGAAACGATATAAAATGCAGTGGTTTCATCGAGGTATTGAAGATGGGTGGAACTACTTTCAGTGGAAAGTTTACATGTTTGGAATTACAACCATGCGATTCGAAGCCGAGCGCGATGCGATATGTATTGAAACCGCAGTATTTGATTTGGATGTCGATTTAAAATGTGGAACATATAAGAATGAAAAATGTGCCGAAATTTTACAAAAATTAGACGAACGAGGGATAGCAGTTTGGTTTATGGATGGTGGTGCGAGTGTGAATAAAAATAAAAGTGGCGAAATTGAGTGCGTGCATTTTAATACGCATTATTTCGATTATGAAAGTCACACGACAATGGCGACAATGTTTGCAACCAAATTTGGTATCGAATGCGTCATTGAAAAATGCGAACTGGGCTTTCGATTGACACTGAATAAACAAAATTCTGTAGCGCTTATGGATAGAATACAAAAATATGTGCAATACGATAAACCTAACTTGCAACGCGAAGACCAATGTCAAAATAAATACAGTTGGAACAATGTGTTTGAAAACTGGGGGACGATTCCTGTAACGTCGATTGAACGTGAAAAGAATGAATGCGAGCATAACGGCGTATACGATATAGAAGTTGAAGGTAATCATAATTTTGTAGTAGCGGCAAGAGAAGCAACAGCGGGGAATTCTTTCGAGGGCATTGTTGTAAGCAATTGTCATCACATGGGCGCGGAAGTGTTTAGTCGATGCATGATGAAGCTGATGACGACATATACACTGGGGCTTTCTGGAACCATGCAGCGCAAAGACGGGCTTTCAAAAGTGTTTAAAATGTTTTTGGGGGACGTGGTTCATAAGGAAAAGGCGGAATCGGAACACTGCGTTCTAGTGAAGGGTATAAAGTATGTTGTGAATGACGACGAGTTTAATGAAGTGGAATACGATTATCGCGGAAATCCGAAATTCAGCACCATGATTTCAAAGTTGTGCAATTACAATCGACGCAGCGAATTCATTGTGGAGGTTGTTATAAAAGAGCTGCAGCACAACCCGGAACAGCAAATTATGATTTTGGCGCATAATAAAACGCTAATTCAGTATTTGTTCAAAGCAATTGAACATAAGAAAGTTGCAACCGTTGGATACTATCTTGGCGGAATGAAAGAAGCGGACTTGAAAGCGAGCGAGACGAAAAAAGTGATTATAGCGACGTATGCAATGGCATCGGAAGGACTAGATATTAAAACGCTGACTACGCTCGTTATGGCGACACCAAAAACGGATGTGTGCCAGTCCGTTGGGCGCATTTTACGTGCGAAACATACAACACCTCTTGTCATCGACATCATTGATGGGCATGACTTATTTATTAACCAGTGGCAAAAAAGGAAAGCGTATTATAAAAAACAGAATTATAAAATCA
>Ga0315284_10004097_pt1 | contig 20719 bp, 34 predicted proteins | sample YL17G09_16_MG_FD_203696 | JGI IMG/M metagenome (GOLD analysis project Ga0315284, IMG submission 203696) | Sediment microbial communities from Yellowstone Lake, YNP, Wyoming, USA - YL17G09_16 | ecosystem: Environmental > Aquatic > Freshwater > Lake > Sediment | place: USA: Wyoming | collected...
AAAATATCTGCTTGAATAGCAGACATACTATCTCCTTTACATATTGTAAATGTATTATCATTTTCACAAACTATACTCTCTCCCTGGTAAAAAACGCAGTTTGTAGAAACTGGCGGATTACAGCGTGTATATGTTGTGCTACTATTATTGCAACCTGGACAATTTTCCATTAACACCTATTTAATTTTGATTTTACCATAGAAACTACATCTTCAATTTTTATACCCTCATAACAAGAATTACATTTTAATATTTTATTTAAAATGTTATGTATATCAATAAGATCTGAATAGTTAGTTACTCTTGTTTTTGAACCAAGATTATAAATACTATTTTTATAATCTTTATTAGTCACAAAAGCAATTTTATCATCTACTTGTTTTAGAAGATTACATACAAACTCTTCATTATAATTTCCACAAGTTATATTATTACCCACAATCACAATCTAATAAATTATCTAAAATTTTATTTGCTGCTTTATAAAGCTTATCAGCTTCTCTAACATTACAATTTTGTGCATTTGTTTTTACACCATAAATATAAATTCTGGTTCTTTCAAGTTTTTCTAACCCTTCTGGAGAAAAACAAACTTCACAAGATTGCACATTTAATTTTAAAAAAGCTTTGTCATATTTACATTCAAGTAAACAAGTTCTATACCATGACTTTTCAAACCAAAATTGTTCTTCAGGGCACACACTAATTTTAGCAGTGTACAGTCCATCTGGAAGAGTTACTAAATTATCAAGGTCATTGACATTTGATATTTTAAGAGTATTGCTATTTAAAATAGTGACAGCATTTTTATAGTAATCTAATTCTACAGGACTGTCATCAAAAGGAGAGATTACTTGAAGAGTTGCATTAGCTATAGTTTGATTACTGCTGTAAAAACTTGTATCATAAAGACCTAAAGTTTTACAATCATTGGTATCAAGTATATCAAAGGATAGTCTAGTTGCTCTAATCATTTCTTAAATTCAAATCTTTTGGTTTGTCTACATTTAGGACACTTTCCCCCTATACATTCACATCCACATCCTACAACATGACCACATGTACATTTCATAATTTGGTTTATTTTGGTTTATATAAAATTTATGCCCAGCAATCTTCAAAAAATACATCATCTCCTTCAAATGGTAAAAGTTGACCAACAAATGGAGTTAAATCTTCAGGGAAGGTTACTATACCTAAACTAGAAGGTAAAAGTGCAATAGCAAATATATTTTCTAAATTTCCTACAATTTCAGGTAGTTCTTTAGTTGTAAATTTTATAATTGTTCCTTCTGCATAAGGAACAAGCCCCTCAATAGTAGCTACATTTCCCTTAATAAAAGGAAATATTAGCCCATTTCCTAAAAGACCTAATGGTCTACTTAATGTTAAAGTTACTTCATAAGTCCCATATGGTTCTAATGGTAGACAAACTGCTTCCGCATTTATAATAGAAACATCACAACAGGGTTTAAAAAGAATTTCTATAGCTCTGTAAAGTGTTTTACTTACAAGATGTCTAATATAATTAAGTATATTATTTTTAATTTGAGAATTTGTAGATACAAATGACATTTTATTTTAATTTTTTAAAGGTTACATCAAGTTTAGAATAATCCACTTTATAAGTTTCACCTAGAATAACTGCTGATTCATATGCAGTTCCTATAAGATCTTGAGCCATTACACCTTGATATAATCCCTCTTTTCCAATATAATTAAAGTTATAGATATTTAGACCATTAGGTGATTTACCTATTAATTCAATATTTTCTTTAAGCCTTACATCTGAAGGAACAATACAACTAGGTATTGTCCATGATTCTGTTTCTGTAGAAAGTGATACACCAACTAATCCATCAGAACTTGTTGGCATAAATAAATCTATACTTACATCATATACTCCACCACCCACTGGATTAGTAAATTCAAATACAACTGTGTTTGGATTTAATCCTCCATATTCTTTAGCTGCAATGTATATATTTAAATAAGGAAGCCAAATAAAAATTGTACCTTGTTGAGAAGTATACAAACTAATACTATTTTCAAACTCTACAGTAATTGTAAGGATATCTACATCACAACTAAAAGTTTTACTTTTTATTACAGGATGACAACATGGAGTTAAAATAATTTCTATAGCTTTATAAACTTTTTTAGAAACAAGATGCCTGATAAAACCAAGAATTGCTCCTTTTATATTTGATTTTGTAGATATAAAAGCCATTTTATTTTAATTTTTTATTTTTAAGGACATAAAAAAAGGAGGTGAGGTTCGTTTAGAATTACCCTCAACCTCCTTTTTGGGTTTTAGAAGTTATGTGAACTTAATTTACTTACAGTGTTTCAAGAATAAGCGGTGTGTTAGCTGTAACAAAAGCTGTAACAACTGTTTCAAAAGCTCCTCCAGTTCCAACTGCAAAGAATGTGCTAAGTTCAAAAGTTTGAACTCTGCTTGTTCCAAATCCACTAATTGAACTTGCTTCTGTTGGGTAAGTTTCAAACTCAAGGATATATTGGTCATACACTCCTTGAAGATCAATTCCTAATTCATATTCAAAAGCATCACGTTCTGCTGCATCTTTTCTCCAAGGTTGGTTGAATTGGAAGTTAGAAGCAATCACTTGATCTGCTACCACTCTACCAATACCCTTAGGATAAGTTACATTTTTAACTAAAGTTACAGGAACATCAGTTTCACAAAGAACAGTGTAATCATTAGGATCTGGGTTTCTTGTAGATACAGTGATAAACAAAGGTTCAAATTCATAAGCAACTTGTTTCAAGAAACATTCTTTAGCTTTACGTTGTTCGTATACAGATTCAAATTTAAGACCTGTTACACAATCAGTTCCATATCCTGTTTGACCTTGAACTTCAGTCCAAACTAAACCATTAAAAGGTTTTGGTGCAGTAAACTTCCAAAGAACTTCATCACATTTATCACAATCTTTATTGTCAGATTCTACAACTACAGAGAATTGAGAAGTACAAGTAGCAGAATTAGTAGATACAAGTGCTAAACTTGGACCATAAATTTCTGCTAATTGTGCAGTTAGAGCTTCTGGAGTATTAATGCAATCATCTTTTACAGTGAGTACAAAAGTTTTTTCAGCTGCAGTACATTCTGTACAAGCAGTCCATTCAGTTTCAGTTGCTGCACCATCCCAAGTACAAATACTTTGGCTTTGACCAACCAACATAATTTGATCTGCTCTCCAAAGAGATAGTGAAGTTCCTGCTGTTACATAAAGTTTTACAGTGGCAACACTTCCATTATAAGAAAGGAATTCTTGAGCAGTCACTGCTGTATAATCATTTGCAACATTTGCTGCAAAAGTTGTTTGATGGGCTGTATCACTAACATCACTAGAACTAGAGCTTCCAAGAGGACGTTGAACAATCCAAATATCTACTAAAGGAGCTTGAGTATATCCTGAAGGACAACCTGTAGGACAGGTATCACATGAAGGAAGAACTGGAGCTGGAGTGTAGCTAAAATTATCTGGAGTTGATGTACTTATTACTTCATAAGTAGAAAGTAAACCATCTCTTTTAACTCTTTTTACAGACAATCCTGGGTATTGAGCTTGAACATTACCAAGAGCTGCTTGATCACCTGCATCAAAAATTGACAAATTATAAGTTGTATAACTTACAGTTGGCAAACCTGAAGGAGTGTCACAAGATACTAATTTAGTTGCTTTTACATAATCAGTGATAAGTTGACCACCAATCATTTTTCTTGTGTTGAAAGCTGCAATTGCTGCATCAGCAACAATATTCTGATCAAAATAATCACCGCAAGTATCTACACAATCACTTACACATGGAAGTTGAACAGTAAATTGTTCTGTCCATACAGCATAGTGGGTGTTAGGAGAATCACCAAGCAAGTTTGCAATTGGAGGTCCTGACAATGTAACCCAATAAGTAAAAGACTTTCCTTGTTTTACAGTGAGACCTTTAGTAGTGTCAACACCATCAAAACCCATAGTAACTTCCATTCCAGAACCTTTGCCACCATTAATCTTTTTCCAAGATTTAATAGCTGATCCTTTAATAATGTCAGTCTTATAAGTTTGATTTCCTTTAGCAACACCATGCGGATACAAAGTATCAGGAGTTCCTTGAGCAATCAAAATTGACTTTGCTGTAACACCAGAAGTTGCTTGAAAAGTTTTACCATCAAACACCCCAATTTCACCAATTCCTAAATCTACAGTTGTTCCTGATACAGGAATTGTTGGTGTAGATGCTGCGAATACATAACGATAACTATTTACCATTTTTATTTATTTTATTTTTTGTTTTAAATTTATTCTTGTGATTTTGTTCTGTCTTTTGCAAGAACTAGATCATTTTGATTTTGGAAATTTCTTTCAAACTCTTCTGCTGCCAGGTTAATTATTTGATCTACATATTGTTCTGATAAAGGTATTTCTACATTTGATGAAGGACTTCCATCTAAGTGTTCATACCCTACTATATCTAAGTTTGGTAAAACTTTGTAGTATTCAATTGTTACATTTACTACATCAAAGTCATTTTTATAAACCCTTATATATCCATCTTGAAGAGATGTAAAACTCCATTCAAAATCAAAATCAGGTTTAAAGTTAAGATTGAATCTTTTAATATTCTTATCTTGATTTTTAACTTCTCTAAGAAATAATTTTTTTTCACAATTATTTCTTTTAGTATTACATTCAGACAATGCTAATTCATAAAAGTCAAAAGGGATAGCAAATTCTGTATATTCTCCTTTATCTACTCCATTTAACAATGTCGCTGTTTTTACTATTTCCCAGAGAGAATCTATTAAAATAGAATCTTTAACTTTTAGGGTTTTTTCAACCCATCTGTTTTTTACCTCATTAAATATAAGAACAAACCTTTCTTTATCAACAGCAATATCTCCTTGAGTGTTTCCCTTATTTACTTTATTGAGAAACTTAATGTATATTAATTCTGGAGATACCATTTTTCATTAACCTATTGCGTTGTGTTTTTTCTTTCTTCCTTCTACTTCACTTCTTAATTCACCAAGTTCTGTTTCCATTCCTGCTGAAATTAAATAAGCAATACTTTCTTGTTTTGTTTTTCTGTAATTAGTGTGACCTCTGTGGTAATAACCATCTGGACTTACTCTAATCACTCCCATATTAATTCCTTGTTGGAACATATTATGGATTGCTAATGTTGCATTATCAAGTTCACAAGCTTCAAGGAATAATTCTAATGTTTTTCCTGTCTTATCATTAAACACTGCATCTTGCATTTTCATTTCAAGAATATCAGCATCTACTTTTTGCTTGTTTACTAAATTCATCTTAAATGCAATTTCCCAAGCTCTTTGTTTATTCTTAGACTCATCAAACAATTTAGCCATTTCAATATTAGCTTTTCTTGATTTTTGAATCTTAGTCTTATTAAAGTCTGCTGTTTCTTCAGAAGTAGTAAGATAAAATTTAGAGTTTTTAAACTCAGGATTACTTATATCTGCTTTACTTTTTGGGAAAGACTCATTGTTAAATAAAAGAGCAATACTAATTGCATCTTTATAGTTTTCAGCTGGTCTAAGTTCATTGAGATGACCATTAACTTTTATCTTTAAATCCTGACCAACTTCTATTTCAGTCATGCAAAGTTCACTTAACCAAGCTTCTGAAGTAGGTTTTAAATACCCAGGCATTCCAATTAATGCTTCAATCTCTTCTCTTTTTTCTATGATTCTTTTCTGTATTTCCTTTTTCTTTTCAGCAGGGAGTCTTAGTACAGCAGGTGCATTTTCATCAAAACCTGTCTTATCGTATTTTTTTAATCTATCATTCCAAGAAGCAGAAATAACTTGAGTTATTCCAGGAAATGTTCCCAATCCCTTCTTTGCTAATTCTTCGCTATCTCTACTTGGAATAGCTTCTATTCTGTAAACTTTTGAAAAGTCTATAAATTCTGTTATCATTTATTTGGTTTTATTTGGTTTTGTTTTTGTTTAGTATTATTGCAATTGCAACAACACTGATCTGCCTGGGTCTCTCAACCAAATGCTAGATTGCTCTTCAAGGAAAGCTGTGTAACCATCAAATAAACTTGATGCTACATTACCTTTACCTGCTGCAACTGGATATGGAGAAGTTCTACCATTAATATAAGTGTATTTAACACCTGGCATACCTTGATTCTTAACTAAGTAAATGTTTGCTTTGTTATCAAATCCTGTAGCAAATTCTACTCCCTTAGAAGGTTCATAAGCATTTGTTGCAGTAGTTTCTGTAACATCCATAATCATAGATGTATAAGAGAACTTAGGTAAACCACCAATACGCTCTTCATCCATAGTTCTGTTAAATTCAGAATCAAGAGCTGGGTTATGTTCAAAAGAAAGGTGTCCAAAACCTGACAAGAATACCTTGTTAAATCTGTAACCTGCTTCTAAGTTATAAGCATCTTTACCTTTAACAATTCCCAAAGAACTGTTATCAAGTACAGTACCAATTGCATTTGTAATAGCTACACCTGCTTCAGTACAAATTCTTGTCAATTCAATCATTGCTCCTCTTCCTGCTTGGAAGTGTAAGTGACGATCAACATCAGCAATATCAGGACGATTTTTGAAAATCTGAGAGAACACACCTTTAATAATATCTAAAGAGTACTTAGGTACAGTTACCCAGTTACCATTTTTCATTTGTTGGTAAAGACCTTGAGCAACAACTTTGTAGTTATTTCTTTGATCTTGAAGAACACCACCTTGACCATACATCAATTGTCTTTCAGTATCAAGCATTAATTGCTTGTAAAGAAGTACTTCAATCATAGGGACAAAAGACACAGGCTTAGTTTTATCTACTTTACCTTGACCATTATTGTAACCAATAGCAGCCATAAAATCAGGAGACTTAGGATCCAAGTAAGGAGCTACAGATGCAGCAAATGCATTTGGATTACCCATACCTGATACATTATCAAGCTTTAAACGTTGAGCTGAACCATGAACAGTCATTTTAACTGCTCTTTTGCTACCAATCTTATGTAACAATTTAATGAAACCAGCTGACTGATTAACACCTGGAGCTTCTTCATCATATTTTCCAATGCTTGAACCAACACCAAATAATTGGGTACCTGGTTTCAACCACTTCTTATTTACATATTCGTTACGATCATTAGTAACAAGTTTCAATTTGTAAATAAAACCATCAGCAATTCTCTGACCAATTTCCAAAACTATAAAGTTTTGACCATCACGCAAATCTGCAGTGATAAGTTGGTTAATACCAAAAATAGGATCAAGATTACCATCACCAATTAACAATTCAAATGGCTGACCATCAATACCAGGCTTTGCATTATCACCTGTCAAGTCTTCACGAATTGTAGGCATTTCCAAAGTATATGGAACATCAAAAGTAAATTCGCCATCATCTCCATTTACATATAGAGTATTTTTAGCCAATTCTGTCATTTTCAATAATGGTGTATTCACCAATTGAAATTGGTTAAACAATGTGAGGATACCTAAATGCTGTCTGTTAACACCTTCTCCACCTGAAAGCAGGTTCATAAGTTTATTTTCATCAGCAAAGTTACCTGCCATTCTATAGTCCATTTTCTCAAGGACTATGTTATTACCGAAATTTTTAAATGTTCCTAATGCCATTTTATTTTATTGTTTTATTATTTAAATTTAAATGCTGGTGGACTACCACTTGATTTTTGTTTTACTGGATCTTTTGATTGAGCACCTGCTAATGGATTACTTCCTTCTTTAAGGAAATTAAATGTTTTTTTAGCTTCTGTTTTTTCTGCTACTTTCTTATCTTCATAAGAATCAAAATTGTTGATCATTTTAAGAAACTTTTGATACTTAAGAGGATTTTGGTTAATTTCATTCATCTTAACCATAAATTCAGAGTATCTGTTTCCTTGTTTATCTTGATATTTATAATCATAAATAAACTTATCTAATTCTTTTTTCTCTCTATCTGCAAGAGTAGTATCTCTATATATACTGTCTCTCACTGCTTTATTAAAAGAATCAGCTTTTAATTTTCTATCTTGAGCAATAGCTTCTTGCTCTTGAATCATATTTTCTCTTTCACTTTCAATTGCTTCTACTAATTTAGATTTGCAATCTTCAGCTTCTTCCTTAAATTCAGATTCTCCTGAATCTCTAAGTCTTTCAATATGTTTTTTAATTCTAGTATCGGACCAGTCAAGAGATTTATAATACTCTTTAACTGCTTTTTCTTGACCAGACTCATCACTTGTATCTAATGAAGCTACTTCAAGTTGTTGTGTATAATTTCCAACAAAATCATCAACTGTTCCACCTGACTTCAGATAATCAATTAATTGATTTGCTGTATCTCCAAATTGAGATCTTTCTTCATTTAAAAATTCTCTTGCAGTGTTATCTGCTTGAGCTTTCCAAAGAGCTTGAAAGTTTTCTTCACTATACTCAATATCATCTCTTCCTTCAAAATCTTTCCAAACATCTGACTCAACCAGAAAATCTGCAAAAGCTTTATAATCAATTTTATCAGAAGACAGTTTTTCAACTACATCTTCTTCTTTTTCTTTTTTATCTTTTTTAGAAGACTTATCAAATAAGTTAAGAGGATCATTAAAGTCATTTTCTCTTTCTTCTTCTTCTTCTTCCTCTTGACTATTATCAATAGTTGTAGTATTAGGAGTTTCCTCTTTTTCTACAACTTGTGGTTTAGCTTTATTATCTTCTTCTGAGTTTTTTTGAATTGCTCCAGGGAGCTGCTCAGGATTTATTTGAATGCTTTCGTCTTCTGACCCAAAGACAAAGGGCTCAATTTTAACTGTTGACATTATGTACTTCTATTTGGTTTAATGCAATAGTACAAAAAAATAGTCACTTTTACAAATATTGTATATTTCACAAGACAGTGTTAATAGTATGGCTCTATTAAGGAATTTTTTATTATCCTATAGATCCATTATCATTTAAAAGTCTTATTGACCTAATTTTAGCTAAATCAGAAAGTGTAACAGTTTCAATTTCTATACCCCATCTTTTAGCTTCAAGTCTAGCTTTTCTTGTTATAAGTGGTTTTAAATCAAGTGTTTGCAATTCCTCCCAAGTTTTATCTTTAACAATATCAAAGATAATTCCTTGTGTCATATCAGAGATAGCATCTATAGCATCCCAAACTTCAAGTGCAAAAGTTTGCATATCAAGTATCCTATACTTAATTATACCTTTTATAACTATATCTTTACCATCCTTGGTTGTGAGGGACTGAGAGGGCATAGAGTGGGTAGTCCATACAATTGTCTGATGTATGACCTCATCAAAGAAGGAGAGTTTAAAATGTATTCCTGGTAATAGTATCTCTTTGAATTTACCAAATCTCAGGCGCACACCATTATCCATCTGTGTGACTATTATATAAGGCACCAAACTCTCCCATATACTAATAAGCCAGTCTACTAGTTTATCAAACATTGGTTTTATTTTTGAACCTCAAACTCTTGATTTTTCTTACTGCCTAGGTCATCGTAATAAACCTCCTTGCCTTCGATATAAAACCACACAGAGTCACGCTGATTAGAGCTGTAAAGATAGACACCATCCTCATATTCCAGATCAAAGTAATAGTACTCTGAATTACTTGATCCTTGTAACTCAGTAGACGGTAACTCAGAACCTACTGTATCTCCATATTCATATATTGTCCCTGGCTTACAGAGAACAGTAAATATAAAAGCAAATACTAACTTCATTTCTTTAACTTTGGTTTAATTCTAATTTTAGTTTTTTCTAATTGTATTTTTTTGTTTGCCATCTCTCTGTCTAAAGAAGCTTTTTCTTTAGCAAGTTTTTCCTGACTCTTATTTTGTACATCTATTTGCTGAAGTTTTTTATTTTCTACAGCAATTTTATTTTTCATTTCTTTATCTTTAATAGTAAACTCTTTATTCTTTATTTCTTTATCCTGAGCAAGTTTATCTTTCTCAATTTGATGTTTTTTATAAGAATCAAGTTGTTTACTAATTAAGTCTTGTTGTTGAAAAGCTGCTTTAGAAAGAAGATCTGATCTCTTAAGGTCAAGATTAGTTTGTTCAATTAATTGTGATGTTTTATCAACTTCAGGATTATAAGAACCTTCAGCTGCAATTCCTTTAAGCTTTTCCAACATAAGTTTATTATCTCTGTCAAGTTGGTTTTGTTCAGCTTCAAATGCTCTTGCTTTATCAGCTTCTGCAGCTGCAGCTTGAAGTTTTTCTTGCTCCATTTGCATTTCTTTTTCTTGTTGAGCTTGCTGTTGTTTTTGCATTTCAGCTTCTTGCTCTTGAAGTTTTTTCTGTATATCTGCTAAACTATCTAATCTTACTGTTTCAATAAGTTTAGAAAGTGGCATTAATTGTTGATTTTGTTTAAGAATGAGTTGCTCTATAAGTTCTTTTTTTCTTTGTTGTTCTGCAGAATTCATTAAATAAACTCCAAAATCTCTTAGCAACAAATCTGTAGAATTTATTTTCATAAATGCTTGACCCATATCAGATGTAGTATATTGTTTAACTACATCTCCATCACCTTTACTTTCTACATATTGTGCAAGTTCCAAAAGCATTTGTAACTTTCTTCTCCTGTAATTTGTAAATTGTTCAAAATAAATTTCTGTAATTGCATAAGAATTACTAATTGCAGCAGAGGTTCCTGTAGCTGATTCCGAAGCTTGTATTTGTCCTTGTCTTTGTGGTGTAATACCAAGTTGCATAAATCCTTGTTGTTCTACAAGCATAGCAAGATTAATGAGTCTTTGTATTCTGTCAGACTCATCCATATCCATAACTTTTAATCCATATTGCATAGACTGAGCCTGAGCAGAAGTAGAATCATCTACAATACCAAGTCCAAGATTTTGTGCAATTGTCATAAATTTTTCCTGAGATTCTTCTCCACCCCAATCTTTAATATTAGGTATAAGAGAAGCTCCCATAATAAAAAACTTACCATTATTTTTCTGAGCTACATGATATGCTTGATTATAAAATGCATTAACCAAAATTTGATATGGTTTAAGTAAATCTACAACAGATTGACTTCTTCCATTTCTATTATTAAAAACAGAACCAATAACAGGTAATTTAGCATTAAAAATAAACCTTGGGTCATTCCCTCTAAATTGGAATTCCATAGGTCTTATGTCTACATATATAGCATTTCTATCCTCAGAAGTTTGCATCTTCTGATAATTTACATTTATCTTAATACCCTGCCAAACTTCTGTAATCCATGTCCAACAAATTGTATTTGGCTCATCTGAATCTTTATAAGATTCTTTAACTTCTTCTATACCTAATAATTTAAAATCAAAAAACTCATCTACAATTTTAGTTGTAAGTTCACCTGTTTCTGGATCTTGTATATTTATTTTACCGACTTTTCTTTGAGATTTCCAGTAAGCCTGTGTAACCTGAACAATATCTGCTTGTGTAAAAATATAATTTGTACCATCAGTGCCAGGATAAAAACCAAATTGAGGAATTCCATAAGGGCTTCCAGAAATATTTGTTTCTGCTACAGCTTGTCCTACAGCAGTTACTAATGTATCATACTCTCTATAGTCCCCAAAAGGATACATAGTAGCATTAAAAGCCTCTTTATACACAGACCCTTGAGAAATACCTTTTTGATACTCAGGATAAAGGGATTCAATTTGATTTTGAGTCATCCTCCAACCAAGATAATCTATAATCTCTGTTTTAGATAAATACAAAATTCTTCCACAATATGCTAAATCTTCTATGTTTTTATTTTGTGCATTATACTGATAAAATACAGTGAGTGGGTTCCATGTTTCAATAGAATAACCAGAAGGAGTTAAATATAAATGTGAAAAAGATCTATCTGATACACACATATCATAAAACTCATTAATATCTTGCTCTCTTATTCTAAACCTTTCAATATCATCAGAAAGAGTGGCTTGTCCCCAATGTTCCCCAGTACTTCTAAAATCATAGGTAAGGTATTTTTCAATTGATTCTGGAGTCATCTCTTGATACTTTTTTTCAATAGCATCTTTATATTGAGTAGCTTCTTCTTCGCTTTTAAAATCAGACTTTTTAGGGTCTATGCCTTGTTCATATAATTTTTTTGTAATCTCTTCATTTATAGATTGTTTTAAATAAGACCATACTAAGTCTGATTTAATTCTTAATTTTTCATTTGAACTTTCTGTATCTTTTGCAACTACTTTTGTTATGTCTGGTCTTTTAAGAAACTCTCCAAGTAGAAGTTTTACTGCTTTTGTAGTGACATCATAATGTTTAAGAAATGAAGGGAGTTTCATTTCCTGGTATATCATAGTAGATAAATCATATGTTTCAAAAGCATCCACATAATCCTCTACATTAAACCTTCCTTGCATAATCTCATAGTTTTTTCTTAGTTCTATGTTATTATAAAAAGAATACCTACCCACAGATTCAAGAGCATCCATAGAGTCTTTCATCCACTTAGTGAATCCATTTTGGTCTTTTTCCTTAAGAAATTTAACTTTATAGGATACCTGTTGTGCAGGTAAACTAGAGTTGACGGGTTTATTATATAGCATTAGACATAGTTTATCAAGATGTGATTTTAATCAAAAAAAGTTAATTAATAAAAATTATAATCTATTTCAGTTAAAATTATTATCTTTTTCTCATCCACCTTGGAATACTTTGTTTTGGGTCTTCCCATTTTAATACACTACTTTTCTTTTCTATATTTCCAAAAGGAGTATGGTATATTGATTTTTTATATTGTTGATTTTCAGTCCTTTGTATAGGAATCGGGGATGTCATAGGGTATTTTACATCATAATATTTTGCTAGTGTAAGAGCACAACCAAAAGAAACAATAGAGTCATAGTTTCCATCATGCACACCTTTAGATGCAGATGTCTTACCTCTATAAAGTTTCATTTCTTCAAGAAGCATATTGTCATTTATTTTAGAAACACCTAAGGTTAACACTTCATTTCCTTCTTCATCTATATTTATAAGTTCTTCATTTGCATACTCCACCATTATATTCATATAATGTCTTTGGTTAGTAGTGGTAGCTGGAAGTCCTTTCTTACCTTTAAAAGATGTTTTTTTATTAATTTCTGTAACTAAATCAAAAGAGTTGGCAAGAAAATGACCTTTTCTTTTCATAAAGAAATATTGAAATATAGAATTTTCTGATGCTTCTGGAAGAACACCTTCTATAGCATTATAATGTTCAGCAAGAAGAAGAGCAAGTTCATGAGCTTCTGCAAGTTCTTTTGGTCTTCCTCTGTAAGATGCTACCACTTGATTTTTATAAGTGTCTAAAGGAGAAATCATTCTTTTAAAAACTTTTACAGTGAAAAGTGAAACTACTCTATCATTAGAATCATTGTTATTAATAGGGTCAATTCCTATACAATATGTAAACTTAGGGGCATTTGCAACAGGATGTTCATATATACATACAGGAGCATATTTATCATCATTTGCTTTTACAGGAAATTTAGTAATTGGTCTTAATTCAGAATATTTCCAAGATGCTTTTCCGTTTGAATCTCTATAAAAATCTGCATAAATTGGTTCAAAATGATCTTTTAACCACCTTTGATGTTGTTCAATAGCCTCTCTATTAAATTTATTATTTGATTCTGCTAAGAATAGTTCAAACCTATTCTTAGGATGGTACATAGTAAGTTTTAATAAAGCTGTAGGGTCATCTGATTTAGAAGCATTTACTCTTTCTTCATCAATCATTTTATCTGCCCTATCAAAATTAGTAACTTTAATATTTATTTTAGAAAGATTAGGAGATTCTTCTGTAGGTTTATTAATGTATATATTTAAAGGTGTGTCATCTTTTGGAAAATCATGTGCATAATGACCTGAAATAAATATAGAAGATTTTTTTTCAGGTTCATCTGGAACTTCTATAGCTAAAAAATTATAAGCATCAGGAGACTCAAATACAAGTTTAGCATCTCCTGCTTTTTGCATGTCTCCAGAAGTTCCAAAAGCTAGTGGACTACATCTCCATCCATATGGTGTAGCAAAACCTGGAATAGCAGCCGAAAATGCAGCTAACCAATTCCCTTTACCAATTTCATCTATCACCATAGAAAATGGTGACAAACCTGCCAAAGCTTCTGAATTTTTACCTCCATCTAAGTTTCTAATAGGTATAGAACTCCAAGGCATTCTATCTCCTGAAGCTGTTTTCTTACCAAAAGTCACTTGTTTTTTCCAATTATCTTCAATTCTTCCAAGCCTAAAAGCAGCTGGCAATCCTCCTAAAGCTTCCTCACATAAATCTGTAATTACTTTAATATCTGGTTCATTTAATCCAGCAATGACATTTTGTGTTCCTTTGTAAAAGGTAGTTCTATGTGTTATATAAGAAGCTTCATATACAGATTTTGCCAAACGTCTTGAACCAAGAATACACAATCCTTTTTTAGCTTCTTCTGCTTTTCTTATATAAGAGTCAATCATCCATTCATTATCTCTTAAGTAAGGGTTATAAAACTTTCTTATGATTCTTCCATTCTCTTCCACATCAAGCTGACATTTAAAAAAATTAAGATGGTAATAAAGAAATCCAGATATATAAACTCCATCTATAATTAATCCATTTTTACATTTTTCTTTCTCATTCCTCCAAAAATCAAAATACTCCTCTGAATCAACAGCAGGAGTATATTTATGATTTAGCAAGAGTTCTTTTGATTGTATCAAATTACTCATCTAGTATATTTTTATTTTCAAATCCTTTTCTCATATCTTCTTTTTTAGCTTCTTGCTCTCTAAGTTGAGAAATAACGGATATGATGTCAGCATAGTCTTTTAAAGCTTTCCCTAAATCTGCTCTCTGTTGCTCTATTGTAGAAGCAATCATATGCACTACTCCACCTTTAGCTGTCTGTTTAAGGAAATCCCTATCTTTAAGTTTATCCAATGGTCTGTCATCTACATATTTTTGTAATTCTTCAGCTTTTTGCTCTAACCAGGAAAGTTCAAAATCAATATAAGTATTCTTCTTTTTAGATGCCATTGTTATCTACCTTTAAATTCACATAATCAAAATACAGTTCTTTAAATTCCTCAAATGGAATTAACACTATAAAATCAAGGTTATCTTTAAACTCTATATATATACCTTCTGTAAAATTTCCCTCTTCATAGATTTCTATTTTATTTGGTATAAAATAAATAATACCTCCAAGATTGTTAATATCTATTACAATTTTAGCAGGAACCCCATAAATCTTTTCTTTAATTGAAGGTATACCAAGTCTTTCATTTAAATCATCTTCTTTTTTTAATAAATCTGAATTTTTAATAGAATAAACATAGCATTCAAGTATTCCTTCTTTTTTATGTAATTTATACTCAGTTTTCATTACTTTTTTTGTATGAGTTAATCATTTCTTTTAATTTCTTAATTTCTTCTGGGTCTGTTTCAGAAACAGGTTTTTTCATTTCTTCTATTTGTTCATAATATTTTCTAGGGTTTTCAGGAAGTTCTTCTAAAGTTCCGTCAGCCATATTAAGAAATACATCTAATGTGCTAAAAAATTCAGTGTTTAATTCCTGTAATTTTAATACTTTTACACCAATAGTAAGTTTATCCGTCTTATTTACAACATCAGTTTTAGAAAAGCTTGTATTTATATCTTTCTCTGTAGCTTCTATCTGAGTGTAAATAAGACTGATTTTATCAATCAATTTGTTCTTCATCTTCTAAATTATTTTCAAGTTTATAAATTTCTTTTTCAACAAATCCAAGCATTTCATTATCTGTCCACCTAAAAGGATGAACTGGTTGACCTATTGGTGAAAGAAGATAACTTAGCACTGCTGCCACTGATTCCTTATTATTCAGTTCTAAAAGAAATGCAAGTTTTTGAATAAGAATAGCTCTTTTTTGGTACTCCTGTTTTGTTAATGTAGTTCTCATTTTTTGTCAAATTTCTCCCATAGGAGTGGTTGTTTATTGTTTTCGTTTAAATTATTGTAATATTCTAATCCACAATTAGAAGAAAGAGAAGCTGTTTTTTGCTTTATTGGACAAGAGCATATACTGCAATGTAAATCATCTCTGTCTGTTGTATAATTAAATCCAAACAGCTCTTTATGTTCTTTTGATGTCTTTGCATTAATAGAATTAAAAGGACACTGTTCACAGATTGCTCTACGTTTAAGTATTTCTTTTACTTCTTTATCTTCAAGATTATCAAAGTTATAATCGTTTATCCAACCTTCTAAAATCTGTTTAGGGTTAGATAATCCTTTAGGAACTAATTTAAGATATTCTATGAATTTAGACATACTTGAAACCCTTTAATTTTATTATTCTTTTCTAAACTAAAATTACCTATTCCTGAAAAATATACCTTATTAATTATATAAGATGGGTCATCTTTAATTTTAGAAATATCTACACCATTTTTTACAACGGTTCCTATTGCGTTTTCAATAGGTATTATATCAGCTGTTAAAAATTTCATAACTTGGTTATAAATATCTTCATCCATAACAATATGAAAAAATGTTTCACAATCCTCAGTTAGAGGATTAAATAGACGTTTTATATTTACAAATAATTCTCTCATAATATTGCTTTATCTCCGTATTTAGCAATTTTTTTATTATTCCAAATTTTATACCTGGCATTCACTTCTTTTTTAAGAACATCTACTTGAGCCCAAGTACTTTTAAATCTTTTAATAGAACTGGTATACAATCCATTAGCTCTTGTACCTTCTATAAGGTAAGTGTCTGGGTATTTTCTTTTAACATTTCTAATCCTACCTAATACTCTTCTAAGATAACTCTTTGATTTTCCGTACATTAAACTAAAACTTCCTAATCCAGGAGCATAAACATGAGGCTTAGCAGAATTAGTAAGCTGTCTTCTCCATTCTTTCCAATACTCATCTGTAATAACATATATAATATCCAAAACTTCCTTTTCTCCAATAGGTTCTTTTATTGGGTTGTCTTCATGTTCTAAAACATTAGTATTAATAAGCACTTGACTACCTACCATTTTATTATTTTTTAATTAGCATTTCTAATTTGATAACATCAACATCACTTAAAGGAAGGTTAAAATCTCCATTAAGCTCTTCCCCAAAACTATTTTTTACAATAATACCATACTTCCTAAAAGAATGAACTAAATTTGCTACAGCATTTTTTGTCTTTAATAACTTTGTTGTTATCAGGTTTTCTCTTGAAATCTTAGAATACCCATTAATAACAAAATATGTAAGCGCATGAAGTTCTGTTTCAGAAAGAGATAAGTCTTTACTAACAGTAATAATTTTTACAACAAGTTTCACCATATCAAAAGTGTTCTTTGCAGCTATATCATTTATTTTTATTTTAATTCCTTTCATTGTCTTAAATATTGGACACCGCAATCATACATAAAATAATTAACAATTCCTAATTTTATTTTAATTTATTTTTTAATTCTTCTAAAATATCTTCTTTTTCCCTAATTATACCAAATTGAAAATCATTATATCCAAGAAGACAAGCACTTTTTTCATATTCAGATTTAAACCACATGGGAAAGTTCTTATCTTTATAAGATAACTCCCAACCATTATAATAAAATTCTAATAATTCTTCATCTTTCATACTTGCAAATATAGTGTATATAATTTAATACACAATTATTTAACATCTGTTAACTTAAACATATTTCTCTAATTCTATTTTAATTGTAATTTTAGGTTTTGATACTTTTATATCTTCTTTTAGTTTGTCATTACTTTTTTTAAACATTCTAGCAGTTTCTAGTAGTTCTAATTCTTCCTCATTAAATTTTTGATTAATTACAGAATCAACAAATGATTGAAATTCCAAAGTTTTATATAAATAGTCAAAAATTACACTTCCCTCTCTGCATTCAAATGTTAGGCTATATACAGATTCTGTCTTAAATCGGTTATCACATTGTTTTATAATGATAGCACCCTCAAATTTATTTTTCATTTATTTTATATTTGTGGATTGTAAAACACAATATTTCATATACATCAAAATAATCTGTAGTTGAAAAACTTAATGGAAAATACCATTCTGCTATATGTATCTTTATTTTATATTTATTTTTCATTAGTTCTTTCTATTTTAAGTAATATTTTGTAATCCCCTTCCCTATTAAAGACTCTAAATTCTATAGGAAGTCCATTTAGATAAATATAGTTACTTTTTATAAACATTGTAATTTCATTACCTATTGGATAAAATATTTGTGGTTCTGAATAACCTACATTTTCTTTATTTTCCATTATTTTATAAGTTTATAAATAAAAGGTTTAGAATGGTCAACTAAAAAATCTTTAACTACATAATAGTATTCATAGGTTTTACCTTCTATTGTAGATACATCAAAATCTAATTTTTGTTCTGATTTCATTTTTTATTTATTTTATAACGCAATAATAGACAATAAAAAGGACATTTCCAAATTTTTAACAAATAATTTTTCATTTATACTTTGTAGTATAATACTAATTAGTATATTTGCTTTATGGAAAAAGAATATTATACACCTGAAATTAGTGAACTATTTGTAGGGTATGAATGTCAAATTATACAAATAGGGAATCCTAAAGAAGTTTGGTTAGAGTCTTTAATAGACAACACTTCAAAGTTCATAAGATATGATTACCTAATAAAGAATAAAGCCTTGAGAACTAAATACTTAGATAAACAAGACATAATTGATTTAGGGTGGAATTATGGAAATGGAGTAACTAAGACTCTTTTTCCTATGTTTAAAATTGATGACAAAACAACTCTATTCATACATTTATTTAAGGGTAGTATTAAAATTACTAAATGTCACTCTTATGATGATAACTTTATACAAGAGGTTAGTTTTGAAACTATTTTTGATGGAGTTTGTAAAAGTAAAAACGAACTTTCTAAACTAATGAAAGACTATTTAAATATACCTATATGAAAGAATATAAGAAAAGAAAACTCTTAAATCCTAAAGATTTTACAGACAAACAAATACAAGAGTCTCACGAACAAGAGTTAAAGCTACTAAAGGAAATAGGCATTGAATTTAAAAAGGTAGGTAAAGTAAAAACAAATACACATATAATATGAAAGAAGAAATATTAACAGCTAAAGTAACAAATATGAAAAATATAGCAATAGATAAATATTTTGAAGCAAATGTAGGGACACCCCCTATTATTTTAGAAGGATTTATAAATAGATATAATCCTGAATTATGGAAAATTATTTATAAAGATATAAACTTATTAGGGACACCAACTAATGATAATATAGAATATTTAAAAGATAAATTTAGAAATGGAAAATAATACATTAACAGCTAAAACAGATTATATGAAATTAGAGAAATATCATACAACTTATAGAATTGAATCTTGGGATGGGGGTTGTCCAACATGCAGGTCTAAAAATAGTCATGTCACTTTTAGAAGTGAGGGGAGTTGGTATAAACAATTTCATTGTGATGATTGTGGACTTAATTACGCTTTTAATCAAGGAGATGCTATGGGTGGGCAAAGTGACTATATTGAAATATATGAACCTGGTAAATTTTAACAAATATGAACAATACATTAACAGCTAAAGAATGGCTTGAGAAAGAAGAACTTTATTCCTGCACTAGAGAATATAGAAATAAAATAGAACTTGCAGCAGAAGAAGTAGACTTATTTATTTATATGGAAAAATATGCCAATTATAAGAATAGAATATTAGAAGATAGAATAAAGGAATTTAGAAAAGAACTTGAATATAGGGCATCTTTATTAGATTCTACAGGCTCTCAATTTAATAAATATTTAAAAAAATATGATAAACATTTTAACATAAAATAAAAACAATGAAGATAAACTTAAAATATGATAGTTTAGATTGGGGGTTAGAGCCTTGTGAAATACTATATAAAGGAACTGATAATACCTATCTAATAATTACAAGAGGTATAGGAAAAGAAGCTCCAGACGATTGCATTATAGTAGCCACTTATGACAGAAAACTTAAACACTTTAAAGATACAGACACTAATTGGGTAAATGTTAAAAAGGAGACAGTAAAATAAAATGAAAATTTCAATTTTTAAGAATAAAATAAAAGAGTTAACCCCTCCTTGGGAATACACTCCTCACAATATATGGTGTCCATTATATATGAAACCTATACATGGTCATTGCATTACAGGAAGAGAATGGGAAGAAGTGGACTTAGAAGATATATGGACAAACATAATAAACCACAACAGGAGAATAAGAATACATAAAGATTATGTAGAACTTCCTATGGGAAACACTAATGAATTTATAAAAATAAAAACAATATGAATATAGAAACAAAGTATTTCATAAAGAAAGACTTTATAGGATTTCCTGTAGACATTCTAAAAGCTACTTATACAGATGGTAATAAAATTAAAGGTGATTATGATTGCCCAAATAAATTAGGTAAATCTTTGAATTTTAACACTTTAGAAGAAATTCTTAATTATAGAATATGCAGTTGTAATAAGAAAACTTGTGAACCAAATGAACTATTGTGGAAATTAGTGTCCAATAAAATAGACAAACAAATAAAAGAAATACAATGTTAAATAAAGAAAGGGAAAAAGAATACAACAATAACACCCCCCTAAAAAATTTTCCAAAAAATTTTTACCCTATAT
>Ga0315284_10004100_pt1 | contig 20714 bp, 12 predicted proteins | sample YL17G09_16_MG_FD_203696 | JGI IMG/M metagenome (GOLD analysis project Ga0315284, IMG submission 203696) | Sediment microbial communities from Yellowstone Lake, YNP, Wyoming, USA - YL17G09_16 | ecosystem: Environmental > Aquatic > Freshwater > Lake > Sediment | place: USA: Wyoming | collected...
AGCTTCTCCAAGGTGGACGCAAGCGGTTGGGCCGTAGGCCGGAACGGCCTGATCGCCGAGTTCGTTCACAATAAGCGATGAGCAAAACGACGAAACGCCCTCCCTGTCCCTAAGCTTAAGGGCTCTCTTCCAGCGCAAATTCGGCCGCTGCTTCGGCATGAATCCTTGTTGTGTCGAACAAGGGGATCTTGTAGTCCTCTTGCTTGACGAACAGGAATATTTCCGTGCATCCCAGAATGATCCCTTCGGCGCCTTCGGAGGCAAGATCGTCGATGGCCTTTTTAAAAACGTTTCTTGCAGCCTGGTCAATATCCCCAAGGCGGATTTGATCGTAAAGAACGTTGTGAATGAGCTCCCGGCCTTTTTCCCCGGGGACGATGACTTCGAGTCCATGCTTTTGGACCAGCCGGTCTTTGTAAAAGCCTTCTTCCATCGTAAAACGGGTGCCCAGAAGCCCCACGATCCGGAGCCCCCGTTCCTTGATGGCTCGAGCCGTGACATCGGCGATATGCAGGATGGGGATCCGGATATGTTTCTGGACTTCGGGGACAACCTTGTGCATGGTGTTCGCGCAGATGACCAGAAAATCCGCTCCGCCTTTTTCCAATTTTCGGGCGGCGTCCGCCAACAGTCCGGCGGCGTCTTGCCATCGACCCTGATGCTGACAGTCCTCGACGGCGGCGAAATCTACCGAATACATGAGGCTTTGAGCGGAGTGAAATCCTCCGAGTTTCCGCTGCACGGTTTCATTGATGATCCTGTAGTATTCCAGTGACGATTCCCAGCTCATGCCGCCGATAAGCCCGATGGTTTTCATGGAAGGTCACTCTTCCCTTATTTCTAAGACAATATCGCTTGGTCTTTGGACAGGGACTCCAATCCGGTGGGTCCTCCTTAAAACCACCACTGTTTCGTTTACGGCCAGCACATATCCATCTAATAATTTATCGCCAACCTTGATGAAGAACGGGAATCCCTGCGGGTCAATGACGATGGCCGAGAGCTTTGCCTTGGCTTTGACAATCCCTACAAGTTTAATATCTTCCAGGGGGATGGCGGCGGCGGAAACAGCTCTGCGCCCTAGCAGATCTTTAAAAGCGTCTCTGTCAATTTGCGGACTATTTAAGTACGACTCATTCGCATGAACGAATTTTTCCCAAGTAATTCTGCCGTTCAATTCAAACTGAAAGTATTCATTCTTTCCTTCCACTATTTGTTGAGACTTAACAAGAATAACATTCTCAAAAAAAGGCAAGCTATCTAATTCCAGATTATTTATATAATCGGCGATAAGATTGGTGGATAAAGCTTTTCCCGATATCCACATTTGCCTATCCTCGATTTTCAACTCATTTAACCAGACCCATTCAGGCAATCTTGCCGAGAGCTCCCAGAGGTATCCGGCGAAATATTTATGCTTTCTTTTCAGATCATTAATAGTAAATAACGTCTTTTCAATATCATTTGATAATCTTCCCTGCCCGGCTTCATCTTCTCGAGGAGAGATAGAATTGCTCTCTTGATAATAAGGCATCATCAGTATTGCAGAAATTGAAACTGTGGACCGCGGAGACTGTTCGGCCAGAGCTTTTATGTGGATGCTTTTAAAAGTCACTAATTTATCATATTGGGCCAACTGCCTTGCTAAGGATATCAGATTATCATAGCTCGTTTCTACTTCAATCGCTTCTTGGTGCTCACTGTAAAGTCGCTGTTTTATTTCAGCCGTGGGAGCCCATGATATGACTTCCATTCCGGCATCAATAAACATCTTCTGAAGACGCGCTATTTGACTAGGAATTTCTTTGTTATGTAAAACCGCATTCTGTATCTTTCGCGAGTCCACCTGAACCTGTGCGACCTTCTCAAAAGCCGGAGTCACAGCTGAAGGGGGCTTAACAACCTGCCGAACCTCTGCAGTTGTTCTGCCTGTTACGGTAAGTGCAGGTCCGGGAGCTGCCAGCGGTGCCTCTCCGCTTTTCCTGATCAGCAAGAACAGGAAAATTCCGATAGCAAGCGCCAGTACGAACCCCAAGATTCCCACTAGTGGCAAGGGGTGGCCTCTCTTCTTCTTTCTGTCTGTCCCAAAATCGGGAGCTATCCTGTATTTCTTCATCAGGATCGTTTCATTTTCCGCGCTGTCTTTTCCCAAGCCCCTATGGTCAGCTACCGAAGAACCTGCCCTTCTGGTTGTTTGTTCGGGCCCCGTTCTTTTCTTTGTTGTAGATGTTTGCTCCTCGGCTTCGGCGCACATCCGGGCCACTTCTTCACTACTCCCAACACGCGCTTCTCTTTCCTTCGCCAGCATCCGGTTTAGCAAGCCCTGATACGTCCTCAGATGAGGAGGTAGCTCAGGTATCGGCTCCTGGATGTGCTTGAAGATGATCGCCACCGAATCCTGGGCGTCGTACGGCACGTTCCCCGTCAGCATCTCGTAAAAATCTATGCCCAAAGAGTAGACGTCCGCGCGGCCGTCAAGCTCCAGGCCGCGTGCCTGCTCCGGGCTCATGTAGTGCGGGGTGCCGATGGACATCCCTGTTTTTGTTAAACGCGTTTCCGAACCCATTGTCCACGCTATCCCAAAGTCCGTCAGCACCGCCGCCCCATCATGCCGAAACATGATGTTCTCAGGCTTTATGTCCCGGTGCACATATCCTGTTCTATGAGCATATTCAAGAGCAGAGGCTATTTGTCTGACGATAGAAACGGCATCATCCGGCTCAATCGAACCGGTTGCTTTGATCCTTTCTCGCAGGTTCCCCGCTTCCAGATATTCCATCGACATAAAATAATACCCGCCCCGCTCAGCGACATCGTAGATGGAAATAATATTGGAGTGATTCAGCCTGGCCGCTGTCTTGGCTTCCCTGAGGAATCTCTCCGTCGTCTTGGGGTCCTCTGCCAGCGAAGGAAAAAGAACTTTAAGCGCGACCCGGCGCTCGAGCCTCTCATCGATAGCCAGATACACTCGGGCCATTCCCCCCTGCCCTAGTTCGCGCTCGATACGGTAGCCTGATATCGCTGGGGAAACTGCCATTGTAACTACCTCATGGTTTGATCAAGGATTTGCCGAAAGAATAGTGTCCTCCGGGCAGAACATCAATGATAAGACTATGCAACGCTTAAACCTGAATTGCATCCAAGAACAAAAAGACAAACGCAAAACAGACAAGCAAAGGCCAAAATAGCTAAATATTACTTCGACCTCGGAAGGCGAAAACCGAGACTGCCGTAGCTGCAAGACAACGGATCGAATCAGCGCAGGGTGAAGTAGTTTGCATATGCCAATCGGATCAAGCTTCATGGTCGACAGTGTATATTAACATTTTAAATCCATCGCCCGACTTAATTTATTTTAGTTGAAATCTGACCGTCACGGTGAAGACGACGCCCCTGGGGCGGCCGTCGATGATTATCGGCTCGTAGACCCATTGGGTTACCGCGTCGATAGCCGCCTGGTCGAGCAGTGGGATGGAGCGCAGAATCTTGATGCCTCGGACACGGCCGTAGATATCAGTCGTCGCTTCGATGATGACGACGCCCTCGACGCTCGCTTGGCGGGCGATCTCCGGGTAGACGGGGTCGACCTGCTTGATGATCTTGGGCGACTTGATCTCGCCGATCGCACGGACCGGCGCGTCATCCTCTTCAGGGGTTCTTATCCATGTTGACCTGTCTTCGTTATATTGAGTCGTCGAAGCTGATTCGGCTTTAATTCGTAGGATGACCCAGCGTCCCCGATGGGCCACGTTCGCGGCTTCGTCCTTGAGGTCGTATCGTCTCAGATAGAACCCATAATTCTGGGCCTGACCGGCTTTATCCTCTGTCTCGACCAAAACGTTTTTAGAGTGAACCATGCCTGTCAATTCGCGGATACTAGCCAGGTTCCTGACGCCCAGGGAAAAAGCAGTGATCTCCTCTTCCCTGGCGGCGGCGGCCTTGGCGTCGTTATAGCGCTTCTGGAGGTCCTTATGGAGAGCGAATTCCTGATCGTACTTGTCCTTCGCCGCATCCGCTCTTGCCTGGCCAGCCTGCTTGGCGGTCTCGGTGGCCGCGTTTTGTTCGAAGGAGACGAGGTTATTATTGAAGAGCCGCTTGGACCTCTCGTACTTCTGCTGGAGGTTATCCAGGGTGTTTCGGGCGACGTCGAGGGCATCCTTGGCGTCGATCGTCGGGCCGACGTGGTCTTCGAGCTTCTTCCTGAGCTTGGCTTCATTCGCGTCCATTTCGGCAAGGCCGGCCGGTTCGATCCTCTCGGGACTCACACTGATGATGTTGAACCCAGAGATCCCCATGGTCAGGGGCTCCAGCGCCATGGAGGACATGGTCGGCACGTCTTTGATCTCCATGGCCTGGAAAAATCTTATAACGAGGCTTTCCTCAGGTCCAGGTCCAATCTTTTGCCTATCAACCGCCTCCCGTTTCGTCTCCCGAAATTGTTGTTCTCGTCGGACCTCGGTTGAAGTTTGCTGCTTGTTTCCGATATCTTTTTCCGTCGATGGAGCGACAAGGATCTTTTCTTTTTTTTGATCGGTTTGTGGTGGCAAAGTAACTTGTTGTTCCTCTACGATCTCTTCCGGCCGGCTAAGGATTATAGCTAGGGCTATGACCGCTGCCATAAGAAGTAATGAAAGGCCGCCGATTATCAGCGATTTTGAGGACGATTTTTGTTGTTTATCTTGCTTGCCGACCCCGGGACGGCTCTGGCCTGTGCCTCCTCTTCTCTCAAATGACCGGTCCAAACCGATGTCCTCGGAAGGTCGTTTCGCGCCGCCGGTTCTTGCTGATGCCGCATTTGGCGTGCCTTGACAAGTCGGCCTCGGCCCCGGGATTCCGCCTTTCAGGGCCTCAATCAAGCCTATTAGCTCCACCTCGCTCCGGGCGCGCGCGTCCCGCTCTTTGGCCATCATGCTGTCGATAAGTGGTTGATATAAGGTCAGGTGCGGCGGGAGTCTCGGAATAGGCTCCTGGATATGCTTTAGCACGATAGCAACCGTATTTTCGGCGTCGAAGGGCACGGAACCGGTCAGCATTTCATAAAAGACCACGCCCAGAGAATAAATGTCCGCCCTGCCGTCGAGCTTTTCTCCGCGAGCTTGCTCGGGGCTCATATAATATGGGGTGCCGATCGAGATCCCAGTTTTGGTCAGCTTGGTCGCTGAATCCATCGCACGGGCGATCCCGAAATCCGTCAGGACGGGCGTGCCATCCCGCCGGAACATGATATTCTCCGGCTTGATATCCCTATGGACGAACCCTTCGGCGTGGGCATAATCCAACGCCCGGGCCATTTGATTGACGATGTCCAGGGCGACCTTCGGCCCGATCGGGCCTTGCTTGATCCGGTCTTTGAGGCTCTCTTCCAAATATTCCATCACGATATAATTGAAGTTGTCCGATCGTCCGATATCGTGAATAGGGACAATGTTCGAATGATGAAGATTAGCCGCGGTCTCGGCCTCCTGGAGGAAGCGCTGAATGAACTGCTTGTCGGCGAGGAGAACGGGCGAGAGAACCTTGATGGCCACCTGACGGTTGAGGTTCTCCTGGACAGCCAGGTAAACAGTGGCCATACCGCCCGTACCCAGCTCGCGCTCTATCCTGTAGCCTGAGATTTCTGGAAAACCGTTCATCTTTCCTCCCAATTCCTTTTGCCAAGAATTACCAAGACCACGGCACAATTCCTCATCAATAGATATGCAAGGAGATCACACGGAGATCGTCCGGCAGGTAACTCAGCGGGACCTCGCCCGTTTGGTATTTTGTCAAATAAATCGCTTCCCATTCTGCCGGTGATACCATCTCCCAGAGCCCCTTATCTAGGCCTAGATGGATCCAAGGGAATCGTTTCAATTCCACGGCGGCGGTGCTGTCCTCATAAAGGCGATAGACGCCCTCTCCGAAGATTCGGCGGGCATCGCCAAACCTTATGTTCGGCTGCAACCCCTCGGCCGTATGGAACCGCGGGTCATAAACGACCATGGACTGGACTTGGGCTCCATATTTAATCTTGTTTGCCGACTGATCGACCTCATCATAATTGAAGATGAATTCTATTAGGCACTTCCGATTGGGCCCGACGAGGTCTAACACTGGGGTTTCGCTGCCCCCCTCGCCATATAATATGGAATCTTCGATAGTGACCCCATATCGCTTTGCTATTTCGGGCACTTCCTCTTTGGTCATTCCCACTTGAAACAACCCCACGCACTTGGTCTTCTCGGTCGCCTGCACAAGAAATAAGGGCTCATCCACCGCCTTGGAGCGCTCCGTTTTAGAGGTATTCGCAATCGGGTGCCCGTCGAACTTCCCGAACTCGTCCAGAAGGGAACGGTTGATCGCTGCCATGTCTTTCGTGAATCGCTGGTAGGGCGGATACTCCATTAGTCCGGCTTTCGCAGCTTCGAGGATCCCGGCCAGGTCGCGGATGAAGGCCGCGGCCTTGATGATGGGCAATTGACCATTCAGTCCCAGGGATTGCTGATAACTCTCGCTGAACTTTCCAAGGGCCGCTTCAACCGTTTTCCGCGCAAGTTCCGAATCAATAGAGTAGCCCTGCGTTCGGCTTGATTCATACAGGACCCGGGCGATGCCCATTTTTTGGGCGCCGAACCTGTTCCGCAGGAACTCTAGGGCTTCGGCCCAAGACAAGGACTTAATCTTCCCATATTCCTTGACGATCTCATAGGCACGCTTGTACTCCGCCCAGCCCTGGTCGATGACCTGTTTCGAAATTCCAATACAGACCTGCTTAGGAGTCCGGACCGCGTTTTCTACGAGCCATAGAATAAAATCCTTTCCGAGGGACGTGGCGGCCGAATAGAATCCTCCGGTAGCGAGATCTATGGCAAGCTCCGGCGATTCCAGCAGAATATATGACCCGCCCGCCATAACGATTCGCCCCCCGATCCTATAAACCCCGAAAGTCGCGCTATAGAAGACCGGTGTCCAAACGACTTTTGTGCGCTCGATCTCATTCTTGGCCAGGGCCACAGGGTCATCTTCAGTCGGCCTGGATTGAACCGGAGTTTGCGGCGGCGCAATAGGCTGATGGGTTTCCATAGATGGGCGATATTCTTCAAATTTACCGTTATGGAATTTGAATGCATGAGTGATCGTCTTCGAGGACAGCTTCACCATCCCTTTATAATTATCGACGGTTTCTTTATCGATAATCTCAAGGATTCCGTCCTCATCCGTATCCCTAAAACTGACTTGATGTGATCGGACTGCTTCACCCTCGTAGGTTCCCGTCCCGGAATAGTCATGGCCTTGGCAGGAAAAGAGTAGGACCTCATTTTGGGGGGTGAAAGACAGAAGCTGGCCATCTGTTTCCATATATCCCTGATTTCCTCCTCCGCTCTCAAGCCATACTTCAAGCCTTCCGTCTCCTTCGATGTCTACGATTTTGAAATCAGCGAAATCCCCGACAGCTTCGTGGCGGACTATCTTCCAGGTCCCATCGAATTGAAGGAGGAACAAGTGTTCATAACCCTCGGCATGGGCATGATTTCTAATGTCGGAAATAAGAGCGATCGCTTCATGGCCTCCTTCCCTGGCAAATGAACCTTCCTGCCATTTCACGGCGAGCTCGGCTAGGTCGAACGGTCCTTCTCCATATCTATCGATGAGGTAACGCTTATAGATATCCTTGATCGTCGATTCGTTAAGGGCGGAATATGAAGTGACTTTACCGTGAGGTTGAGCCGCGGCCACAAGCGCGGCTGCGGCCAGGAACAATGCTCCAGCAAACAACCCGCTAAATCTATTTCTGAGTTTTCTATTTATCATATTCTCTCCAGGTGGATAAGAGATAACAAAACGGGCATTCATTAAAATCGCTGAAGTCTCTCAATTCAAGAGGTCTTTGACATCGGTTATCACAGCAGATCCATCCTAGGACCGGAGGGCTCGGATCTGCTCTAGGATATAGCCGATAATTCGGCCCTTGACCTGGTTTATAAGCCCGACGTTCGTGAACGGGCTGGTATCACTGATGAAGCGGATATCCGAAATGTCACCTTCGGAGTCAAAGAGCAATTCCCAGGCGGCCCTTCCCTCTCCCATCAGCAAGCTCGAATAGGTCGTAACGAACGACGCTTTGAGAGTGCCGCCGCCCGCGATTCCAGCGAAGGTCAGCTGGTTATTATTAAAGTTACATGTCGGATGGACGATCATTGCGAACATGCGGCCCAATTGGGTGATCAGGATATCACGCAAAGTTCCCTGCGCTTGCCGGAAGCAGAATCCAAACATCCCGTTTTCCGAAGTCGGCTCGGCGGGATAAGCCTCGGACGGAGGCGTGTTTTCGCGTGCCTTTTCGGAAGCGAGCCGTGGCTGTGTCAGCCAGGGCAAGACCGCTTTGCGGGCTGGCTGTGCAGCGGGTGGGGTCGGAGTCTTTTCGGCGGGAGCGTCCTCCGCTTGAGGAACGGAGCTGGGTTCGGCATTCTCGGCGGACGGCTTGGTTCCCGCTGGTATGCCGGCCGAGCGCACGCCCTTAAAGAGCATCACTTCTTCCATGATGTAGGGTCCAGTGGCGAGCGGCTCAACTCGTACCCGGCCCTGGACGCGAAATATCTGTCCGACGACAAGCGAAGGGAGATCGGTTCGAACGCGAATCTTGTCCTGGGACGAATCCTGAAGTTCGAGATAGGAATAGGAGCCAGTTCCCTTCACAATGCGAATGATCTCGCCTTCCAAGACGACGAGCTTCCCGGCAAACGCCCCCGGGTTCCGGAGGACGTCTCCGATCGTAACATCCGGGGGTTGGGAAAGCGCGGACATGCTGAATACGCAGAAAAGGACGAGCGGGAATGAGTGTTTCATTGTAGTCCCCCCACAAGTATTTTCGACTTTATGACTTCATCCTCGAACAGACCCGTCTGCGGGTCGAAGGGAAGCGTGAATATTCTTATTGGCATGAAAATTCAAAAAAAAATTCCAAAAAGGTAAAAAGGTAAAAAACCAAAATCTAACATTAATTTGTCCTCGCAAGGCGAAAACCGAGATCGACGACCCTGTGGGACGGGTCGCTGAAGCCGCGATAGGTCGCGCGAACATTCCGAGCATCGAGGCTCCAAGAGCCGCCGCGATCGACCCGGCTCGAGCCCGATGAAGGGCCGGTAGGATTCTTTGAATTCCCTGTGCCGTAGCCTCCGTACCAGTCCTGACACCACTCCCAGACGTTCCCCAGCATGTCGTGCAGCCCCCATGCGTTCGCAGGCTTCGTCCCCACCGGATGAGTAGAGCTTCCGGAGTTGGCTGAATACCAGGCGACGCTGTCAAGACTTGCGTACCGGTCCCCGGTCGTTCCCGCCCGGCAAGCGTATTCCCATTCCGCCTCGGTCGGGAGACGCAGCGTTATGCCTGTTCCGACGTTCAAGCGGCCGATGAACTTCTGCGCATCCTCCCAACTGACCTGTTCAACAGGATAATTATCACCTTTTTTGAAAGAGGATGAATTGCTCCCCATGACTTTGACCCATTGGCCTTGAGTCACTTCGTACTTACCCATCCAGAACCCATCCAGCTCAACGTCGTGTATGGGTTGCTCACCCGAAAATGCCTCGGCGCTATTTGAGCCCATTTTGAACCGGCCCGGAGGAACCCAAACGAATTCTATGCCGGATTTAGGCTTGACCCAGACACGCCCGGACGCGGGTTGAGCTGTCCGGAGCTCTTCCGCTCTCCCCTCCTGGCCGGCCAATTCTGTTTTTTTTGCGGCGGCTTCTGTTGCATGGTCGCCTGAAGGGAAGACGTCGAGATACTCCTGATACGATTCTTGAGTATTCGCCTGGGAAGCCAAGCTCCAGGCTGCCTCTTCAGCGCTTTTCCGTTGCTGCTGTTCGGCTTGTTTACTCGCGGCCGCTTCTTTCCTGGCCTTCTCTGCTTCCTCTGCCGCTTGCCTCTGTTCCGCGATCTTAGAATTTATGCGCTCTTCGAGCGCGCCCACGTCATAGGTTGCTTCCTGCCCTTTGGCCTGGAGTGCGTAGGTCTTAGCCAGGGCATAATCGCCGGAGACAAAGGCCGTTTTGGCCTTGGAAAAATACTTATCATATTCCTGCTTCTTTTTAGCTGACTGATCCTCGATCATCGGCGGTGGAATGGCCGGCCGCGTTGCCGCTCCTCCGGCGGGCTCGCTCCGCATCGCCGGGGCGGGACTGGGAGAGGGGACCTGCTGGGCAACTTTCTCCGGCTTGCGGCTCAGCACGACAAATAGAAGGACCACTGCTATGGCCAGCGCTCCGGCAAGGCCGGCAAGAAGTATGCGGGATGGCCGCCCGTCTTCGGATCCCACTCTAAGTTTCCAGTCTCTAAGATGAGGCGGCTCCAAGGGTGGCGCTGGCTTGTGAGGCGTGCCCTGCTCCGAGGGCCTGGTCCTCGTCCCTTGAGCGGGCGTCGGTCGCCTGGCAGAAGGAGGAACCGTTCCGGCCCCCATCTCATCGATCATTCCTATGACTTCTTCGCCGCTGCGGGCGCGCACATCCCGATCCTTGGCCATCATCCGGTCGAGCAGGGGTTGATAAGTCTTCAGATGCGGCGGGAGCTTGGGGATGGGCTCCTGGATGTGCATGATGGCCACGGCCACGCTGTCTTCGGCATCATAAGGCACGTTGCCCGTCAGCATCTCGTAGAACACAACGCCCAAGCTATAGATGTCAGCCCGCCCGTCCAGCTCTTTCCCCCTCGCTTGCTCCGGGCTCATGTAGTGCGGCGTGCCGATCGACATTCCCGTCTTGGTGAGCTTCGTCGCCGAGCCCATCGCTTTGGCGATGCCGAAGTCGGTCAAGACTGCTGTCCCGTCCGCGCGGAACATGATGTTTTCGGGTTTGATATCCCGATGAATAAACCCGCGCGAGTGGGCATAGGACAGGGCGGAAACGATCTGTTTGACGATCGAGAGCCCCCCCGCCGGCTCCACGGGCCCCTCCTTTATCTTGTCCTTCAAGCTGCTTTCCAGGTATTCCATAAGTATGTAGTGGGAAAAGCCCTCCTGGCCGACATCATAGATGGGGATGATATTGGAATGATGAAGCTTAGCCGCCAGCTCCGCTTCCTTAAGAAACCTGGCCGCAAATTGTTTATCGGCCAACAAAGCGGGAGAAAGGACCTTGACCGCGACATCGCGGTTCAGCTTTTCCTGAACGGCCAAGTAAACCGTGGCCATTCCGCCCGAGCCGAGCTCGCGGATGATACGATAACCGGGTATCCGTATCTGGTCATCCATCCCTTCCTCCGTGCTCCAATGGCCGGCCTGGGACGAACCGTCGATCCGGCCCTATTTTGCGTTGGAACGAACTGCGCGAACAGAACAGGTCTCGGCCGTCGCTTTTTCCTCCGAGACGTTCTTCCGACACGGGTTCCCATCTTCAAAATCGATGGCCCAAGCCTTGTGCAACTCTTCGGCCACGGCGTCGCAGGTCCAGATCGTCTTCTGGGTCGGCGAGAACAAAGGGGAAATGTTCAGCTTGCCGTTCTTCTTGATGCTTTCAAGCAGGGAGGCTGCCTCTTCGACCGTGGGAAGGCGCCAGTCCTTGAAACCGGCAAATCCTTTCTTGTTGAGGTCCTTGATCCACCTCTTGGCCTTATCATAGGTCAGGGGTTTATCCGACCATGAAGAGTCCCATGCGAGGCCGGTGGCGTCATCAACCACCACGGTTTCTTGCTTGAGCTTTACTTCTCTTTTCGCCTCGCCTGATACGCCTCCTCCGGGATTCCAGGCGCGGCTGAAGAACCCTCGATCTTTGAATAGCTGCTTGGCCTGCAGCTCCGAGAGCGAGGTGGGATCGGACCGCAATAAAAGCGTCCTTGAAGGAGCCGACCCGGATTGCTGCTCGGGGCCGGCTACTTGTGCTGCTTGCTTCGCAGCAGAAGGCGCCAGCTCAGCGGCCGGGGTTCCGGGAGCTAGCGATGTTGTCTCTTCCGGGGGGAGTCGATCGGCTTCGATGGCCTTAGATTGATTCGTTGTCGGCTTGGATGAAGTCCCCGCCTTTTCGTTTGGACGGGACGGCTTGACTATTTTGGAGAGCTTCCCTGTCTTCACCCCGCTACCCGGGATATGACCGGACCGTACCTCGAGATAGAGCATCCCCGCCGAGACGGCGAGAAGGGCAAAGAGGGCGGCCAAGAGCACGCGCTTTCGCCGCGCCGCGCTCTTTCTCTTGAGCCTGGGGAGCTTATCCAGCTTGACATTTTTTTGGCGTTCATATCCCCCATGCTCGAGCATCAACACAGAAATATTGTCGTCGCCGCCCCGCGCGTTGGCCAAATGGACCATGTAGTTTACCGCCTGATCCAGGGTCGGAGTCCCTTGGAGAACGCGGATCATGTCCTCAGGACTGACGAAATTGGATAAACCGTCCGAGCAGAGGAGCAGGACCCCGCCGCGCTCGAGGTCGAAAGACTGGATGGGGTCGAGCGCGAGTTTTTCGTCCCCGTTGAGAGACTTGTAGATGACGTTCTTGTGCGCGTAGTTGTCGGCCTCAGCGCCGGATAAGATCCCGGACTCCAGGAGTTTTTGGAGCATGGTGTGGTCGATGCTGATTTGCCGGATGGCGGAGCCGCGGATAAGGTATAGACGGCTGTCGCCCAGATGGGCATATTGGACGCGCAAGAGTCCGCGCAATTTCCGTTTAGAGGCGCCATCCGGGGGGGTGACCACGGCCAGGACGCAGGTGCTGCCGACGGTCAAGCCTTCAAAGTGCGAATGGGACAACTCTCGGATCTTCTTGTTGGCTAGGACGAGGCTGTCTTCGATGAGCTCGGGCGGGGACAGCCGGCTCCGGTTCAGGTCGAAGAGTTTCTTGACCGTCTGAACGACGATTCCGGAGGCCATCTGGCCGCCCAGATATCCGCCCATCCCGTCAGCGACGACCAGGACGGCCATTTCCTTGAAGGCGGCGCTCCAGAGGCTGTCCTCGTTCTTGTCCCTGACCATCCCCGCATCACTTAATCCCGAAATCTGAATATTCTTCACTCTGGGCCTCACTTCGGTGTTGTTTTCAGCGTTTTTTCTTAAGGGCCAGGAGCAAGAGCAGGAAGAGCGACAGGACGACGGCCGCTCCTCCCAAGGCGATCAACTGGGTTTTCTGCTGCTTCGTCCGGGCGTCTTTGGCGGCCCGGGCGACACGTTCCTTCTCCTTGGCCTGTTCTTCATTGATCTTAAATATGAGCTCGGCCGGGATCTTCGATTCCTTGGCCGAAAGGTACGGCTTCTCCCCCGAGATCTCGCGCCCCATGTAAGGGATGGCGATCCTTAAGGCGTGCCACGTATCGTCCATAGGAAAAGGGGTCGTGAATGTGGCCATGAGCTGAGAATGGAGCAGCAGGGAGACCCGCCGATAGATATCCACCAGGTCGGCAGGCACTGGAGCATGGTAATAGTTGGCCTCGGTTTTGGAGGCCATGTCCTTGAGCATCGAGTCGTCGATCTGAGTCCCAAGGCCGATGGTGTAGATCGAGACGCTTGCGGCCCGGGCCTTGTCAGTAACCTCATCGAGCTTGTGCTTACTGCGATTCTCCTTGCCATCGGTCAGAGCCAGGACGATCTTGACCGCGTTGGCCGGCGCCTTGGCCTGAAGTTCGAGGCCTTGGAAGACGGCATCGAGAAGGGCCGTATCGGTGCCCGTTTCCGTCTTTTCGACTTGGGAGGTCAGCACATCGCGGTCCGGAGTGAACTCGGATATGAGATCCACCCGGGTGTCAAAAACAATGTAAGCGGCTTGGTCACTCCCCTTCATCCCCTTGATGAACTCGATCGCGCCGTTCCTTGCGGCGGCTATCGGGTCACCCCGCATGCTCCCGCTCTTGTCCAGGACGATGACCGTATAGATCGGCGAAGCCAGGCTGTCCTGGGGAACGACGTCCAGCCCTTCGATCCGGCGCTTTTGTTCGAAGAGCATCAGCTTGCTCGTGTCCACGGGGACGGGCGCTCCCCACTTGTTCTCCACGGACAGAATGAGCTTGATCTCGGGGAACGACTTCAAACTGATGCTCTTGACCTTGACCTCTTGGGCCGAGAGAATCCCACCCAAGAGCACTACCGCCCCAAACGAGATGAGAGTTTTATAGGTTTTATTCATGCGCCCCCTCGCGGTTCTCGAACGGATATTATCCCAGGCGGACCATGCATCCGGTCCGTTTCTCCGGCCGGACAGGCAAGTCCGCCTGGATTCAAACGATAAAATAGGGCAGACCGAAAAATCAGATGATACCACCCGGATGAGAAAGCGTGCACAGCCTGGCGTCTGACTCAGATAAGCCGGAATTGCATCTTGATCAGCCCGATGATGATCTCATCCCCGCTCTTGAGCTCTTTCTGGGCCTGGATCTTCTCGCCGTTGACGATCACCGGGTTGGTCGAGCTCAGGTTTTCGACGGCATACTTATTGCCCAGGAAAAGAACCTTGGCGTGCTCTTTGGAGACGGAGGCGTCCTCCAGAATGACGTCGCCGCGCACGCGGCCGATCACCGTCTCGAAGCCCAGGGGAAAGCTCTTGCCGGACATGTTCCCCGTCAAGATACGGAGCTCGGCCAGAAGGCTCGGGACCTGCTTGGTTTTCATTCCGCCGACCTGTCGTTCGATCTCGCCGATGCTGACCTGCCGGGTGCGGGCATCGGCCGGGCCGGGTGCGGCGGGCACGTCGATCGGAGCCGAGGGACCCGGGGCCGGGATTATGGAAGCCTCCGGCTTCTTCGGCTTTTTCAAGAGAACAACGACGATGGCGATGATGATGAGGACGATAAAGACGCCCAAGCCGATGATGAGCGGGCTCAGGCCTTCCTTGGCGGGAGGTACGGCCGGCTTGGTTTCGCCCGCAAAGCCCTCCGTGCGGCTGACCTCGCGAATATAGGGCTCCTGGTCATCCGTGTTGATCTGGACGACTCCACTCACGGTGAGCTTGATCTGAGGAGCCGGAAGAGTATTGGCCACGATCTGGATCTTTTTATCACTGTTATCCATAAGAATATAGTAGCCTCTCTCCCCGGTGGACGTCGGCGCCTTGACGTCCACGACATCTCCCTGGAGCATGACCTGGAGGTTGTAATACCGGTTGGGGTTGTCCAGGATGTCGCGAATGAGCGTCAGGCTTTGCGACAACAGCCAGCCGTTGGCGAATAGAAGCATGAGAACCAGAAAAGCTCTTGCACCTCGGACCTTCATCTTATTTCCTCCTTACTTAAAAAATGATGTAGAAATAGGAGTTTCCTTTTCTGTGACGCGGCGAATTCACGCTCCGGACAATAAACCTCCCCTCCTATCCATATCGGTACTATATCTCCGGCCTGTGGGCCCTGTCAATCACCGAAAAAAGCGGCTTGGTGTCAGTCCTTCAAGCGTTCATCGATGGCGGCCTCGGAGGCCATGGTTTAGAACCCGATCAAGATCGTGGCTCCTGAGGCTTCTGGCGAAGCCGTTTTATTGGGGTTCACGTTAAAATGGCTTTCAGCCTTCAAAATTGATAAAATGGTCACAACAGGCGGGCCCTCAATGCACATTCAGAAGGCCCCTAAACTGTCCAAGGATGGGGAGATGGTTCATAACGAACCGCGGTCCCAATTTGCTAATCGAGGAGTGACAAAGTGGCGAGATCTTTAGGGAGGAGATCTAATCAGAATCTTGTGGGCGAAAGCAGAACGAAAAACCACAAAGCGAAGCATCCCGTTGCTCTTCTGGTCACGCTGATGTGTTTCATTATAAAGGCTCCTCACCAGAATCTATGGGTGACTTCTGGTTCCGGGAGTTTTCCAAGCGTGTGATATAGAACCAATTCCATGACAGGAAAACGGAATCGTCAATCCCATTTTGTCCGGCATCCGTATAAGCTGGAAAGAGCGGGCTTTCACCGCTAACTCGGCTCGTGAAGCATTGGTGGGGATCCGGGACATGGACAATTTTCCCCATGCCGCCGGATATAGCCGGTTATGGCTGTTCCGTTATCTGGGGGGAAGGGGATGGATAATTTATCAAATTATTTTGCTGGCTGACGAATTGACGTTTGAGACGGTCGATATTGAAGGAAACGGAAGGCTGGAAGTGTGGGTCGAAGGATCATGAGGAAATCAGGACTATTTTACGAGTTTCGGAACATTGTATTCTTTGTCCGTAGGTTCGAATTTGGCACTTTTTAAAAATAGTGGATTCGATAACACCGGAGCTAAGATTGACGGCGATGGCGAACTATTCTGCGGGCATAGGGTTAGCTTTGAAGACATTGATCGAGATGGCATAAAATAATTAGTGGATTTTGAGCAAAGAACCACGTTTGAGAAAGGTAAAGAACTATCGACCAGATCTATTGAACAACCCCGGACTCACGTCCGGGGCATTTATTCCCATGCAAGCTTCGTTTGTCCTAAGTCTTCTTTTTCCTGGCACTTTACATGTCTCATTATCGTCTGTTCGTCCAAATCTCCATGTCCTGATTTTATCATGTCTGATCGAAGACTTAGGAACCCTCTTCATCTACGGACTTACGTCCGCAGGTTTACGGCGGTACGACTAAAAATATCTACAGATATCATAAAGGCTAATTTGTGGGGGCGCCTCTGTCCCCGAACCTGGGCTTGTTGTTGAACGCCACGAAACCGAGTCTTCAAATCCTATCCCATATGCCGAAGCGGAGATAAAACGCCTGAATATCCTCTGGACTCCTGTCTTTTACGCCTCGACTATGGGCGCTTATAGGATCGGCTGTAGGATAGCCATGTCTGGTGGTGTTTCTTTTGTTATGTTGACTTTCTCTGAATGATTTGGATACTATAAGTCATAAATATTTCTGGAGAGGTAAAGATATGAAAAAGAGGGTTGGGGTTTTTGTCTTATTGTTATTTTTTTCCGGATTTTCATTCGGCGAGGAAGTATTTTCGCTATATGCTGGTATGACGCCGAACAAAACCACACTCGTTGGATTGTCTCTGGGAGGAGACATCTTGCATTTTCTGCAAATGCAAGTTGATCTATTTAAGTATCTTAAACGGGATTTCTCCTTGCACGATGCAGACGCAAGAGTGGATCGGGGGGACTTCGCTGGTCTTTCTCTCAATTTTGTTCTAAAACTTCCGATACATTTGCTGCCTTATCTCGACGAATGGGATTTTTTCCAGCCGTATATCCTGACGGGTATCGGTTATGGCTTGGAAAATTTAAATAGCAAGTATTTCAAAGTGCCGACCAAAGACGGCAAAACGGGCATTTTTAGCAAGATGAGAAGATTCGCTACGTTTGGGGTCGGTTTCAATATCATGGTGGGCCCTCGGCTAGGGATAAAGATCGACGCAAGAACTTTCACGATCTCGGGCCATGATGGAATGAGATATTCGTCGAGACATATCACGCGGTTTTCGCTCGGCTTATGCTTTGGCTCGTATAAAGAACTAAGCATAGTACCTGGTCCCGATTCCGCAAAATCGAAATAAGGAGATTACTATGTCCTATCGAAAAAAAACCATCATCTGTGTCTTTTCGTTTTTTGTGATACGCGGTGGGACTTTTCTGGCAGCCCAGGAGAAAAAAATAGATCAGATTCAATTGGAAAAGGCCATAGGTCTTTATCGGGATCAACATTTATACAAGGAAGCATTGGACGAATTCTCCAAAGTTCTCGAGAACTCGGTCGATAGCGAGATGATATTCCAGGCGTATCTCTATATCAGCAATATCCATTTTATCCTCAATGAGAATGATGCCGCTATGGCGAATGTAAAGAAGATGTGTGAATTCAAACAAGAATTCGCTTTAAGCAAGAACGAATTCAATCCGGATTTCATTAAGTTCGTCGAGCTTATTAAGGAGGGCCAGATCGGGATTGTATATTTTGACACGGTTCCACAGGCTGCGAAGATTTTGATAGACAAGATTGAGGTGGGCGTGACGCCCATAAAGAAAGAATTGTTAGCGAAAAAATATTTTTTACGAGTTATCAAATGGGGATATTCGCCCCTAGAATTTACAATCGACATCATTCCGCACGAGATAACCTCGATCAAATTTGATTTGAATCTGCAGAAGAATTGGAAATCCTTCAGCCGATCCGCCCTGTTGATGCTCCTCCTGAGCGTAGCGATAAGCCGAACTTAACGGCCGGATGACTGGCGTCTCATCGAGAAAGGCCGAGTCGCGATAAGAGCTGGTCCAGCTGCTCGCGACGTTTCTCCATCATTCCTTAAGGATTGCGGTTAGGAATCCGGCATTGGCTTTCGAGATAAATTCAATTTTCTTTTTCATAAAACCCTTTGCTCAAACCGGATGATCGTTCACTTCGTCCTCGCAAGGCGAAAACCGAGAGAGCCATACCTGAAGGACGGGCCGTCGAGGCGGCGAAGGGAGGCGCGAGCGTTCTGAGCATCGTTGCGACAAGAGCCGCCGCGAACGACCCGGTACGAGCCCGAATAAGGTCCTCCGGGATCATATATGGCATCGGCCGAATAGCCCCCATACCAGTCCGTGCACCATTCCCAGACATTCCCGAGCATGTCGTGGAGTCCCAAAACATTAGACTTCTTGCCGCCCACCGCATGCGTTGAGCCCCCGGAGTTCCCGTCATACCAAGCTATTTCGTCCACGTCCCCGTATCTTTCTTCTTGTGAACCTGCCCGGCATGTATATTCCCATTCGGCCTCAGTCGGAAGCCTGTATGTCTCTCCGCTCCGGCGGTTAAGTTCTTTAATGAATCGTTGGCAATCCTCCCAGCTGACGAACTCCACCGGATAGTCATCGCCCTTCTTGAAATAAGAAGGATTGTCCTCCATCACCGCCCGCCACTGGCCCTGAGAGACTTCATATTTCCCCAACCAAAAACCCTTCGAGATGACGACTTCATGCGGGGGCTTTTCGTCCGGGCCGCCCTTTTTAGAGCCCATAATGAACGTGCCCGGCTCTATAAGTACCATTTCGATCTTCGGTATTCTGGCGATCTCCCGTGCCGCTTCCGCCGCGTGTTTTCCCGCAGGGTACTCATTCAAATACCCTTCGTAGGCCGCAGTTTTTCCTAAGGCCCGAGCTGTGGCAAACGCCTCATCATCTTGCCGTGCCTCTAAAGCCTGTTTCTCGGTCACCTCAAGCTCGGAAATTGCCGCTACTGCTTCCGTACGATGACGGCCCGAGGCGACTATGGTCAGGTAGCCCCGCATGGCCTCCGCCGTGCCCACGGCCGAGGCTTCTTTGAACGCCTCGTCGTCCTTTCGTGTTTGTTCGGCGGTAACTCGTGCCTGTTCACGACGCGATTCATCCGCTTTCTTCACTGCGGCCGCGTCGGCGATGAGCCGCTGCTCGGATTCCACCTCCGGAGCACCTGCCTTGATCGTCTCGGCCAAAGCGATCTTACGCCCGGCTTCTTCCGCATCACTGCGGTCAAGCACCCGCCGTGCTTCCGTGAGATGCCCCGCAAATTCCTCGTCCTTTTTTCTCTGCACTTCGGACAAGGTGGGAACTGTCTCGTGCGATGAAGGGGCGCCACCGGACGTCGCCCGATCGACGGTTCGCCCGGAAGACGTTGTCTCCCGGGAAACCGCGTTGCTCCGGTCCGGGTTTTTCTCTCTGGTCAGCAGAAAAGCGAGGATTCCGATGCATACGACGAGCGCCGCCCCCAATGTCGGAAGCAAGGGCGACCGCCGCGGCTTATCTTCGCGGGACGAGCTCTGCACTTTAACCTTGATTCCCGCAGGAAGTGCGGGTTTCCCGGGATCGACCTGGTCTGACTTGCCCCTTCCCCTTGATGGCGGCTTCATTACAGGAACCCCGGGAGCCGTCGTTCTTGCCGGCCTTGGCGTCTTGCGGAGCAACTCGGATCCGCTGTCCCTGGAGGCCCTGGCCCCAAGCTCCTCCAAGCCGTTGATCATCTCGATAAGCCGCTTCCCGCTCGGGATCCGGGTCTCCCGGTCCTTGGCCATAAGACCGTCCAACAGCGGCTGACACCAAGCCAAGGCCATCGGCAACCGAGGGATCGGGTCCTGGATATGCTTGAATATAATGGCCACCGAATCCTGGGCGTCATAGGGGACCCGGCCCGTCAGCATCTCGTGGAAGACGATGCCCAAGGCGTAGAGATCGCTCCGGCCGTCCAGATCCAAACCGCGTGCCTGTTCCGGGCTCATATAATGAGGAGTCCCGATGGACATTCCCGTCTTCGTCAAGCGTGTCGCAGCGCCCACGGCCCTTGCGATCCCGAAATCCACCAACATCGCGGTTCCGTCCTTTCGGAACATGATGTTTTCCGGTTTGATGTCTCGGTGGACATAGCCTTCACCGTGGGCGTAGGCTAATGCGCCGGCCATCTGCCGCAGAACGGCCAGGGCTTCGGCCGCATCCATCGGGCCTATTTTAAGGCGGTCCTTGAGGCTGGCTTCCAGGTATTCCATGACGAGATAGACATGGGGCCCTGATTGGCCTATGTCAAAGATTGGGATGATGTTGGCCTGATGCATCCCAGCGGCGATCTCGGCCTCCTGTATGAACCTGGCCGCGAATTGCTTGTCCGCGACCAGCACCGGCGAAAGCACCTTGACAGCGACTTCGCGGTTGAGCTTCTCCTGGACCGCAAGATAAACCGTCGCCATGCCGCCTGAGCCGAGCTCACGCTCGACCCTGTAGCCGGGGATCACTGGGTATTCAGGCATGGACGCGCAAGAGTCCGCGCAATTTCCGTTTAGAGGCGCCATCCGGGGGGGTGACCACGGCCAGGACGCAGGTGCTGCCGACGGTCAAGCCTTCAAAG
>Ga0315284_10004101_pt1 | contig 20713 bp, 30 predicted proteins | sample YL17G09_16_MG_FD_203696 | JGI IMG/M metagenome (GOLD analysis project Ga0315284, IMG submission 203696) | Sediment microbial communities from Yellowstone Lake, YNP, Wyoming, USA - YL17G09_16 | ecosystem: Environmental > Aquatic > Freshwater > Lake > Sediment | place: USA: Wyoming | collected...
GTCTTTGGCCGACGGGTATATGAAATTCATAATCTATTCCGTTCTAAACGGTATATGGAAACAAAGCTCTGTGCTTGCGGCTGTCAGCGACCACTTACGCCCAGTCCAAAAAACCGTCATCCAATTAAATACATCAAAGGCCACGGCGCTCAAAAATTCGGAAGCCCGCGCCTGCCCTCTGGCCTGAAGTGGTGCTCCAAGTGCCGCAAGCCTCAACCCGTTTCAGCGTTCGGAAAAAACAAGCGCACCAAAGACGGGCTGCAACCTCGCTGCAAAAAGCACATTAACGCCTACTGCGCGAACTGGCACAAAAAACACAGTAACCGTTCAAAAGCAACACGCCTTCGCGCTCAGCTTAAATCTTTCGGTATTTCCACAGCCCAGTATCAGACCATGTTGGCCGGTCAAAAAGGCGTCTGCGCGATATGTCTACAACCGGAAACTTCCACTTGGAAAGGCTCTCTCCGTCGTCTTGCCATCGACCACTGCCACCAAACCGGAAAGGTAAGAGGTCTGCTGTGCCATAAATGCAACCCCGGACTTGGTGCTTTTAAGCATAATCCAGAATTTTTGAGAAAAGCAGCCCGCTATCTCGAAACCTAAGTTCTTTTAGTGCGTGTCTGACATACAAGAAAACTTGGACGCCTTCTTTCCGCTGCCCAGTGCGCCGCGTGAAAAGCAAGTCGCTGCGATGGACTTCATCTTCCGCATGGCCAATGCGGGGTACAAGGACATCGTGGTTGCCGCGCCCACCGGCATCGGCAAGACCGGCATCGGCATGGCCGCCTGCCTTTGGGCCGCCCAACCAACGGTAGCCAAGGCGCTGGGCAGCAATCCCGGCGGCTACTATCTCGTGACCCAAAAGCTGCTTCAGGACCAGATTACCAACGATTTTGAACGCTTCCCCAAACAGTTCGCCGATACCGGCATCACGCTCAAGTCCGCCGTTGAATATCCCTGTGAGAGCCACGCGGACTGCTACTCCGGGCACCAAGCCACGACCGATTGGCTGAAGCTGTCCAAGGACAATCCCGGCATGTCACCGGAGCCAGACGACCCGGAAGCGTTAAAGCCCTGCCAGCGCCTAATCCAAGTTGACGACCTGCGCGGAGGCTTCCGCCGGGCGGAATACTCAAACTGTCTCTACGAACACCACAAGCGCGAGTTTGCCACCCGGCCCGTCGGCGTGACAAACTATGCTTACTGGCTTTCGGAGAGGGCTTTCGTGGGTGCCTTCCCCAACAAAAACATGCTCATTGCCGATGAGTGCCACGGCATAGAAAAACAGATTTTGGGCTTCGTGGAACTGGGCGTCAGCCCGGAGCAAATCGAACGGTTCAGCAAAGGTGTAGACAATTACCCCATCGAAACCGCTGCTGAATTTCTGCGCTGGCTCGATGTAGATTACGGCCCCGCCGTGCAGCTAAGCTATGAAGTCACCCGCGAAAAGGCGCTCAAACAGCCCCACAATCGACGCCTGCTCCATGACCTCCAAGCCGTAGAGAATCACATGCGCCGGTTTGCGATGGCCGCCGAAGGACTCAAGAACCAGCCGGAAAACTGGGTCTACTGGTGCGAGCCGGGCAAGAAGCGCGGCTTCCAATACATCGTCAAGCCCCTCAATGCCGCGCCCTATTTCAAGAAGCTGATGACGGCCAGCAGCGCCGTGCGAATCTACATGTCCGCCTATCCGGGGCCGAAGAACCTGTTTTGCCACACGCTGGGGCTGGACCCGCAGAAGGTCGCGTGGAAGAACCTGAGCAGCACCTTTCCCATCGCCAACCGCCCGGTCCACATGGTCATGCTGGGGTCGATGGGCCGCCAAGCCTACGACGAGACCCTGCCGAAGCTTTTGTCTACAACGACAAAAATCCTAAACAAGCACAAGGGCACCAAGGGACTCATCCACTGCCACAGCTACAAGCTGGGCAAAGCCATCTACGACCATCTGCTCACCACCGAGCACGCTTCACGTGTACTTTTCCCAGAGGTCGCCAGAGACCGCAACGAACTCTTTGCCCGGCACCGCCTGACCACGGAACCGACCGTCCTGCTCAGCCCGTCCATGACCGAAGGTTTCAGCCTCGATGACGACCTCGCCCGTTTCCAAATCATCGCCAAGATGCCCTTCCCCTACCTCGGCGATAAACAAATAGCGGCCAAGAAAGACCTCGACCAAGACTGGTACACGCTCCAGACGGTGATGACCATCATCCAAGCCTGCGGGCGCATCGTCCGCAGCGATACCGATTACGGGGACACCTACATTTTGGACCGGGACTTCTACCGGCTCTACAACGACGACAACCTGCAATTCTTTCCCAAGTGGTTTGAAGATGCGTTTGTCTGGCACCTAAAATAAACAAACCAAATGAAAAAAGAACAAGCCCAAATCCATGAGTTCATGGTCAAAGCTGACCAGATAACGCCCGACCGACCCACGATGCCCGCCATGAACGTCCGCATCGGACGCCTCAAATGGCTGGCCGAGGAACTGTGCGAACTGGCCAATGCCTACAACGTTGAAATCGACTTGAACAACCGTGGAGGCTCGACCGGCAATTTCTTTGCTGAGCCGTTTAAGCAGCCGGTGTTTACTGAAGGCTCCCGTCTGGCGCTGGACGAAGCTTATGACGCCGTGCTGGACCTGATGGTATTTGCCATCGGCACCGGGGTAGCGATGGGCACCGAACTGGAACCGGGCTGGGAAGAAGTCCACCGGTCGAACATGTCCAAGTTCATTGATGGCTGGAAACGCCCGGATGGCAAGTGGCAGAAGGGACCGAGTTACAGCGCCGCCCGGCTTGGACCCGTCATCGACGCGCAGCTTGCCGCTGCCGTCGCCAAGGACAAGCAGTTACTCCTTGAGTGATTGTATACACCGCCCGCTTTCCGGTCGGGTCTTTGGCGCTCGTAATTAGGATGGAAAGTATATGCGAACGAACTTGCTTGAGTTCCTATTTGGCGAAGCCGTGGTACGCGAGACCAAAGACCATGACCTCGGTGAACAGATTGTACGTCTGTTCGAGGAAGCCGATGAGGTCGAAGGTATCGAGATGGTCGCCAACAAGAAACCATTGGCCGACGCGCTCAAAGCTTTGGGCATCGACGAACCGGTGGAAGTCGGAGCGCAGTGGTGCGAAATCCACTGTGACGATGACGCCAAGTACCACGATTACACCAGCAAGCTCGTGGACGCCGACGCCATGACCAAGCTGGCGGAGATGGGCTGGGTGATGGTCAAATGCGGAGACAGCGGCATGGCCAACGAGAAGCCCGACTACAAGATTGGCTTCATCGAGATTCAGACCGCTGAGACCACCGACGGTGACAAGCCCAAGGACGCGGAGAAAATCCGCAAGGATGCCCAGAAGGACGACGCCACGGAGTTCAAGCGCGACGGCAAGAAGGACCAGAACCCGGTGGAACTCGATGACCCCGGTGATGAACTGGGCGGCAAGCAGACCGGCGTTGGCAAAGCGACCGATGGCAAAGACCCGGAAGGCACGCCCAAGGGCACCGCCAAGAAGGTCAAGGAATCCAAGTCACCCAAGGCACTTGTAGACGATTTACTGGAGATGACTGGAACCGGCGCAGTACCGGCATTCCCGTCTGGCGGAAATCCGATGAGCATCAATTCGCCGCGCAGCCGGGCGCTGCCGCGCCGTCGTAGACAACTGCCACCCCAGAGGTCGCATGGAGTCAGCCCAGCAAATAGTTAATGCACTGCTGGAGGACGGGGGTGAAGAATTTGACCCTCGTGAATACATGCTCCAGCAGCCGGTGGACCCGACCGAGGTCAACGCCGAGTCGGCAATGACCGCGAGCACGTTTTACCACCGGACCAAGAAGTACACGCGGGGCAACCAGCCGATTCAAGTCCGACGGATGGGGCGAACCAAACGGTGGGTGCGCCAGCCAGAGAAATTTAGCGTTCCGGTAAAGTATGGCATGTATGATTCGTTCTACATCGACAACCGCAACGCAAGCGAGTGGGCGGTCGCGCCACCACAAACTGAATGAACACAGTACACGATTACGAAAGCATGGGGCACATCCGGTTCAACAACCGGGAGCCTGACCTGCTGGAGACCTACTCCGGCACGTCCATCGTTCAGTGGCACGGCAAAATCGAGCGCCAACTGGTCAACTTTCTGGCGGATGCCGAAAAAGGCCGCAACTATCCCTACGCCGACAAAATCCGGGAGTTCCTGAAAATCTGGCGCTCCAACGAAATCAACGGCTCCATCAACCGCGAGACTTTGGAAACCCTCAAGTCCGCCTCCGACATGCTCTCCGTCGATACGTGGGACATGGCCAGCTATTTCTCCAGCCTCCGTGACCAGCTTCGTGTCCTGATTGCCTCCGAGGAAGAACTTCCTCGCGGCGTAGACATGAACCAGAATGACCCGTTCGCGGGCGGGGGTGGCGGAGGCGGAGCGCCGCCGATGTCGCCCGCTTTCGGAGCCGAAGAAGAACCTCCGCCCGGCGCGGAAGGCGAAGTACCTCCGGGGGGACCAGAAGGAGCCGGTGGAGCACCGCCGCCTCCGGGCGCGGAAGGTGGAGAACCGGGCGGGCCGGAAGGCATCGCGCCAGATGAAGCCGGTATTCCGGGTGAACAAGCTCCGGGTGAAGTTCCCGGTGAAGGCGTTCCACCGCGTCGTCGAACTGAACGAATTTAGGCCATCAACCAGTAGTTAGAGACGAATATGAAAACAGCGCAAGAAATCGCCCAAGTATTATTGAATCGGCGGAACGCCATGAACCCCGTCGTGATGCAGGGTGAAATGCTGGCCGCGCTCGAATCCGAAGGATTGCAGGAAGCTCTCCAGCGCCGCTGGTTGGTGCCCGACCCGTCCACCGGATTTTTGCTCGTGTCGCAGGACCAATCCAAGGTCATTGAAATGCGCGAGGTCGCCGAATCCTGCGGCGAGTGCCCCGGAGACAAGGAAAAGAAGGAAGGCGAAAAGGACGAGAAGGACGAGAAGGACAAGAAGAAAACCGACGAGTGGACCAAGCCGTGGGAACGCCCCAACGAATCCCACCAGTTCGCCATGAACCACTCCGGGCGCAACATCAGCGAACTCCTGTCCCCCGGCACCGGCCATGACTCAGGCAGCCCGCTCAAGGCTCCAGCCGCCGCCACGCCAACAGCACCACCCGTTGCCGCCAAGACCCCGGACAACCGCCCGCCCGGCATGGGCGATGAAGTGCTCGTCGTGCAGCAAGCTCCCGGCGCGACCGAAAGCCAGACGTTCACCGGCAAAGTCATCAAGAACGCCAACGGCACGACCACCGTCAATTTTGGAAATAGCCAGCGCGACTACCCGGACAAGGACATCACGGTGACCAAACGGGCAGGCATGGCTGGCGCAGCAACAGCGTGAACAAAGCCCGGTCCATTGTAGACCGGCTGCTCGAAGATGACCCGCCTGTAGAGCCGCAGCAGCCGGAGCAGCCTGCCCCTGATGGGGGCGAGGATGAGGATGTCCGTGACATGTTCCTGCGGCTCAACAACACTCCTGAGCCGTTCCAAGCTCGTGGCACTCCCGGCACCGGCCTGCGCCGGTACGCGACGATGAACGAGCAACTGGGTCGTCGTCCCAGCAAGAAAATCGACAACCACACCTATCTCGTTCGCGGCGACGATGGCGCTATTTCCGTTCGTCTACACCAGACGGACATCGTGACCTACTCCCCGGACGGCACCGCAACTTTCAGTACCGGCGGTTGGCCGACCAAGACCACCCGCGCCCGGATGGACCGCTGGATTCCCGCCGACTGGGCCATCTACAGCGAGTCCTTCAAGAAGCACGGTGAAGAAGCCCCAGACCTGTGGTGGGATGACGGTGGCGGTCGCGGTGGCGGTCGCCCCATTCAAGGCGGCATCAGCAAAATGTTTTGGTACAACCGAGCGACCAACGCCGGAACTTGGGAGAGCGGCTGGTACATTCCTTTCACCGATGGCGATTCCATTGCGCCGGACGGCACGCTGCGTCACCAAGCTGAACCTAAACAGCGTGGCCGCCGTCGAGCCGCGCATGGATGGCCATGACCGCCCTCGAAGTCATCCACGACCTCCAAGAGAAGAAGCGCCCGGCCCCGAACTGGACAGACACCAAGGGCGTCTACGCTGACCTCTCCGGCTACCCGGATGTCGAGTACTACGTGAAGTGCCCCAAATGCGGGCAGGTTCACGGCTCCTACAAGACCATGCGCGAGGCCCACGGAAAACGGCTGTGCGGCGTCTGCGACCTCGAAGCCATCAACAAACTCAAAAAAGAGGTAAAAGAAGTTGATGCCCCAAAGAACCGTGGCAAGCCCGGTAAAAGCACATCCAAGCTATTCAACGAGGCCGACGAGATGCTGCCTCCACCGCCGCCTCCAGAGGATGACTTCGACCCGCGTGAGTACCTGACGACCACACCGCACGGTGACTGGATTCAGGCTGCCCTGCTCGAACTGGGCGACCGGGAAGGCACCCAGTTCAGCGTTGCGCCGCGCAGCCGCGCCTTCCTAGACGACCCGGACAGCACCACCAGCATTGACCTCGAAGGCGACGACGGAACTGAATGGAAACTTTACAAAAGCGAGGACGAAGCCCGCACTTACGCCCTCAATGACGTGGAGCAACGGCTGCTCGACGAGCCTGAAAACTTCACTCAAGACTGGCTTGGCAACTTCGTGAACCAAGACCGGCTCAAGGATTACCTGCGCGAAGAAGCCCACGACATTGAATGGCTCACGGACCAGAGCGAGCAGGAGCAGGTGGACTACCTCATCAAACAGGGCTTGCTCAACGAGGAAGATTTTTACAACGAGGACATGGACTTCGTAGACAACGAGGACTTGCGCGAAGCTGGCCTTGAAGCTTTCCGGGAGAAAAAGGCCGCCGACTTCGACCCGATGGAGTGGTTCCGGGATGTCTACGGCAGAGACGAAGCCATGAAGTACGCTATCGAAGCGGTCGGCATCGACCACCACGCCGCTGCCGAAAACGCCATCGACACTGATGGCTGGAGTCACTACGTCAGCAGCTACGACGACAGCTACACAAACCTCAGCAACGGGGCCGTGGCTTGGAGAACAAACTAATGCCTACTTTTCAACAAATCGTCAAACGGGCGGGCAGCCAACTGCTGGCCAACGAAATTGGCAAACAGGAGCACGTCCAGAACATGTGGAAGTCCGTCGAGTGGCAGCCGTTCGACAAACAGGTGCTCGATACCGAAATCGAACTGAGCATGACCAAAGACCCGCTCATCCGGCTCTACCCGTCCCTGCTCGCCGACGTGAAGGCACCCAAGGCCGTGTTGCGCGAGTTCGGCCTGCTGGTGCTGGCCCGTGGCGGCGACCGGGCCGAGACCATCTGGGAGAAGAAGCTGATTACGCCCACCAAGGAGCAGGTGGACATGTTCGCCAACGCGCTCAAGGACGAAGCGGTGCGCTCCAAGTGCCACACCTACGCCGAACTAATTCAGACCTACCCGGAGAAAGGTCACTCGGTTGACCGGCTTGTAGGCATACATTTTGCCAATGCGCTCTTGGCGAACAACGTCTCCTTCGGCGACTCCATCGGTGTAGACGTTTACAAGTGGGGTCCGACCACCCAATTCGCCACCCGGCAGAAATACTTCTCGCTGGTGCCCCTGACCTCAGCCTACTGCCCCGGTGACATCCACCGTTGCTTTGGCTGTGCCTTGTCGGCGCTGGTCATGGACAATCTCAAGGGCGTGCTGGACCTGTCCGTAGCCGCCGGGCTGCGCGTCATCATCCGCAACGTGGTCCAGCGGTCAGCCTAATCGGCAACTTCCGTATCCTTGAACACGTCCGCTTTGACGCGCTTGGCATCGAAGCGTTCGGCCCAGTTCATCACCGCTTCAAAAGCTTTGCCGAGGGCAATGTCACGGGCGGCAGCCTCCTGTGCGCTGCTGTAGGCATTCGGCCCGCGCTTTACCGGCATTTCTTCATCCTGCGGGTCCGGCAGGCGCGTAGGCTCGTCCTGAATCATCTTCCGCACCTGCTCGTAGGTCATGTTGGCCGCATTTTCCTCATCGTGGAACACGAGGTTGGGCGAGCCAGCATCGAACACCATCGACGTGCGCGGAATCTCCAACGCGAGGTTCACCAACTCGTAGCGGTGAAACTCATTGTCCTTGCGGCTAATCCACGACGGCATCGGCACCTTCCAATACCAGAACACCAGCACCGACCGTTGCGCGGTGGATTTCCACGCATCACGGAAGCTATGCTCCGTGTCGAGCACTTCGTCGAAAGTGCCCCGATTGGAAAAGGGCCAGTTGTCGAAGCCGTAGCGCACCGAGGCGGCATAGGTGAGCGGGCAGAGCAAGCGCACGTAGTCGTTCTCGAAAATCTGCTCAACTTCGATGTCGTCGCGGGCCTCCTTGCTGGCGTAGTACCGCTCCACCTTGCGGATGACCTTCTCCATGTCGTCGAGCGTCGCCAAGGTGTTGGGCGAAGCACTGATGGCCTCGGCTCCCGTGGTCACGCGCTCCGTGTTCATCTGCTCCAGCTTGTCCTCCAGCTTCAAGAGCGTGGAAACCGCTTTGACGACCCGGCTGTAAATCTTTTCCTTGCCGGGCCACGCCCGGTGGTAGCCAAACACGCCAAGGTGGTCCACCACGTCTTGGTCGGCAGAAATCAGAATCTCCTGCCAGCGCGGTTCCACGGCTGCCCAACGAGCCTCCGCTTCCGGCTTTGGCACCGGTTTGAACTTCTCCTTGGTATCCGGGTTCTCGAACCCGTTCACACGCTCGTCGATGAACCGTTCCTTGGTCTGTTCCATCGCCCGCTTGGCGGCATCCTTGGCGCGTTGGCCGCCACCCGCTTGAAAGAAAATCCAGTTGAGCCAACGCTGGTCCGGGGTGCTGTCGGCGAGGATGAGCTTCTTGATGACATCCAGTTCCACCTTCGGGCCGTGACCCAGTGGCTTATCCTCCGGGCGTTCCAGATAGACCTCGACCAGATTGCCGTCGTCATCAATCAAACGGCACTCGCGCAGTACGCTTACTTCCACCGGGGTAAACCCGGTGCGGTTCTTAATGGCGGTATTCGACATATATGAGTTGGTCTATAGAACAGCTTTTAGCGCACAGAAAGCGTAACGCTTTGTTGGGCCTAGTCAACCAGAAAAAACAGGCCGAGTCAACTCAAATTGAGTCGGTTAGCGAAAAAATTGAGCCGCCAGCACCAGCACCAATTCCAGTTGTAAACAATTACGGTGGATACTTTTTCACTGTGCCGGGCGAGCCACGGGGCAAGCCCCGGATGACCCAGCGCGACAAATGGATGAAGCGCCCCATCGTCCTGCGCTACCGGGAGTACGCCGACAATATCCGCGCTGCCGCAGGCACCCTGCCGCCCGGCGACCCGCTCAGCGTCGTCGTGATTGCGTGGCTGCCCATGCCTGAATCGTGGAGCCTGAAAAAGAAGCACGCGCTCAACGGGCACCCGGCCCGGAGCAAACCGGACTGGGACAACATCGGCAAGGCCGTTTGCGACGCGCTGTTCAAGGAGGACAAGCTGCTGGGCGGAGGCACGTGCTGGAAGTTCTGGTGCTGGCAAGGACAGGAGCAGACTGAAATTACTGTTCTATACCCACGTGAGCAAGGTATCTGACGAATTTTTCGACGCGCTCCACCACGACGGCGGCCTTTGTCGTGACTGCCAGTGCGGGCGGACTCACTTTGCCTCGTGGGATACGGGCTGGGAGACGGGTGAACTGGAAGATTTGCAGGCCAAGGCCGAACGGGAACCTGACAAGTACATCGAACACAGCAACACCAGCGTCACCGTAGCCCATCTCGGCGGTAAAGAGTATGTATACGAATGCCCCTGCGAAGGGCTGGTGCCCTACGAAAAATTCATCTGGAATCACCGGGAAGAAATCCTCGACTACCTCACTGGACGGCATAAGCGCCAGCTTGAGGTTTTGAAATCCTTCAACTCAAAGCTCCAACAGTGCGCCAACGCGCTGGCCGAAGTGGAGAAAGTACACGTACCTGAATGAGCTATCGCCCCATCACCGATTTATGGCTGTTGACCCGCTGCAAGTACAAAGGCGGTGTCAAGAGATACGGGGGTTATCTGGGTGGATTTCCAGAAAGAGCGCGGGCGCTCCTTGGCTGTAATATCAATGACCCGGTGCTGCATGTTTGTGGCGGTCTCGCTAAGCTTTATCCCTACAAGCGCGGATTTGGCCCTAACGACAAGACCCTCGACCTCGACCCGACATGTGAACCAGATTTTCTCGCTGATGCCTGCGACCCGCTGCCTTTCTACAAAGAGACGCCAGATGACATTGACCGCTACTGGGGCGGGATTTTAATAGACCCGCCTTATTCTGAGCAAGACGCCACCTATTACCCTCCGGGCGCAGACAAATTTCCAAAGCCAAATTTGCTCGTCAAAAACGCGCTGGACGTGTTGGCTCCCGGTGGACGTGTAGGTATAATATGTTACCATCTGCCGTCGCCGCCAAAAGACACCGTTTTCGTCGCCTGCGTTGGCATTGCCTGCGGCTTCAACAACAGGCTCAGAGCCTACACCGTATTTGAAAAGCCGTGATTTGCGTAAAATGCGAACTGGATAAACCGCTGAAAGCCTTCTACACCAGAAAGCTTAAAAACGGGCGCAGTGTGCCACGAAAAGACTGCAAAGCCTGCCGAAACGAGCATACTCGGCGATATGTGGCTGCGCTCAACCCTGAAAAGCATAAACGGCGCAATCAACTGATGCTGGCCCGCCAACGCAAGTACGCTATTGAACACCCGTTTTACTGGATGATGAAGCAAGTCCGAGTCCGCGCCAAAAAGGCGGGCCATTCTGTCAGCATAGACTCAACTTACCTTGAAAATCTTTGGAATGCTCAACACGGACTTTGCGCCCTTACCGGCCAGCCGATGGTCCTCAGTGTTCTCGACAAACGAGGCTGGAGAAATCAAAAAGACCGCGCTTCAGTAGACCGCATTGACGCCACTAAAGGCTACACCAAAAAGAACGTTCAACTACTTCGCGCCATTGTAAACATCTGTAAGAATGCCTATTCTCAAGACGATTTTATTGCCATCTGCCGTCAAGTTACCCAGCATAAAAAACCCTGACTATGTTTGTACACAACACGTTTATCATCCCGGAACACCACGTCCCTCTCGAATCTGCCATCCGCAACCACATGGGCATCACGTCCCACGTGTTGGCCAAGCTGTACAAATCCGCCTTGGCCAACTTGGAGGCACCCTACTACGAGGCCAGTCAGTTCAACTCTCACTTAAAGTCAGGCAACGTCGCCATCGGAACCTCAACTGATTCCAAGTCGGGAGTGTTCGTCCAGCTTGCGCGAGCGGACGGAAACCCCCGGCTGCTGCTCACTGTCGGCATGAAGTGGGCGATGGAACAACCCAACCCAACGCAAGGCAACATCGCCACAACCCTCTGGTAAGTTATGAGCTACGAACAAACCCCCTCAAAGTATACAGATACGCGCTTGGAAGCCGTAGTCGTCTGTGAAAACTACAGCGATTTTCTGGAAGAAACCTTGCCCTTCAACCTTCCACACGTAGACCGGCTCGTAGTGGTGACCAGTCACGAGGACGAGCGCACCCGCGCTCTCTGCACGAAATGGAGCGTGGAGTGCGTGGTCACCGACATGTTCAGCGAGGGAGGCCGCTCCTTCGGCAAAGGCCCAGCCATCAACATTGGGCTGAGCAGCCTGCGCTGCACGGGCTGGATTCTGCAACTGGACGCGGACATCGTGCTGCCCCTCACCTTCCGCAACATGCTGGACAAGGCGGGCCTTGAGCGTGACCACCTGTACGGCTGCGAACGCGCCAATATCACGTCCTACCACCGCTGGACCCACTTCAAAGCGGAGTACCACCGCAATCCCCAGTTCAGCCACCGCTGCCTCGTCAACACGCCGGGTGATGCCGCCATCGGGGCCAACCTCGTACACAAGGAGTACGGCTACTGCCCTATCGGCTTCTTCCAACTCTGGCACAGCGAGTACATGCACAAGTACAGCCTGCGCTACCCTGAAACCCACGGCAGCGCCGAGAATGAAGATGTGGTGTGGGCGCTGCGCTGGCCGCGCAAGAAACGCACGCTGCTGCCCACGCTTCGCGTTTACCATCTGGAGAGCGAACCCGCCGCAATGGGAGCCAACTGGAAGGGTCGAAAGACCAAACCGTTCACCGTGGATGGAAACCCACCCACGGCCCCGGCATCAGGCGGCTACGGCTATTAGCGCCCCATCGCAAGCGCGTTGACCTTGCGCGATTTGCCATCGAGGTCGATGAACTGGCTGACGTACTGAAGCAGCTTCACATCGACCTTGCCGCCCTTCTTGGTCACCAGCAGGCGGCCCAGCCGCAATAGGTTCTTGATGGAACGCCCGGAGATTTTCGGGAATATCTTGCACAGTTCCACGACTTCTGCCTTGGTCAACTCGACCTCGTAGTTCTCCGAGAGCACGCGCCAGATTTCAGGCAGTTCCTTGGTATCGGGATAGTCGTACTTAATCCACGCCGTCGCCCGCGACATGATGGCGTCGTCGATTATGGTGTCCCGGTTGCTGGTCATAAACATGACGCCCCGGTAGTGCTCAAGCACGCGCAGGAACACGCCGACGATGGCATTCTGCTGGATGTCCTCGCCGCGCTCGTGAGTGTAGACATCGGCCTCGTCGATGAGCAAGATGGCCTTCCAACGCACTGACCGGCTCAGGACGATGTTCAACTCCTTCTCCAGAGATTCCTCGTTGGTGCCAAGCTGGGAACACTGGACGCAGTAGAGCGGGCGCTTGACCAATTCACTGAACACTTCCGCCGTCAGCGTCTTGCCCGTGCCGGGCGGCCCGGTGCAGATGACGATGATGCCGCCGGTCTTGCCCCGCACGATGTCCTCAAGCTGAACGTCTGCCCCGGCGACCAGAATCGAAATCAGGTCTTTGCGCTCCGTGGGCAGGATGAGCTTGTTAATCAGCAGTGAGTCATATTCGTACGCCTTCAGGTTGGACGTGTGGACGTGGTAAAAGGTGTGCTTTTCCAAGTCGAACACGTTGACGTAAGGCTGGACCGGGACTTCAACCACCTTGTCCTCTGTATCCAGCCCCTCTACATCCTCCTTTTTGTGCAGCCAATAGGCCGAGGACACCGCGTTGCGCTTGATGGTCTTGGTCGCCCCTTCCTCGTCGTCCTTCACCATGTCGTCCATGACCAGACGGGCGGGCACGCCGTCGCGCTCCAACGAGACCATGCTGCTGCTGTAGTAACGACTGTAGCCGCCATGTTCAAAGGCATAGCCTTGGCCCCAGAACTGTTCACCGGTCAGCCCTTGAATGGCCTGATAGTGCTCCATCTGCTTTTCGTAAGTCTCCACCGCTTCCGGTGTCTCCAGATACAAGCCCTTCGATTGCAGGAGAGCCACAACGCTGTCACCGAGGTTCTGGACCTCCCAACGTGAAGTGCGGTCAACCTTGGCTCCATTGCGCGTCGCGGACATGCACATCTCCGTGTGCGCCACTTCCTCCCGGCGGTCGTCGTATTCGTGAAACTTGATGCTCCGCACGTACCACGGCACCACCTGCCCGTCCTCCTGTTCCTCGAACACCCACTTGCGCGGCGACTTGCCGACGTAAGCCCGCAGCGCGTCCTGCAACGCTTCCAGCCGGGAAATCTTAGTCCCGGTCAAGTCCGCCCGGAGCTTGTGGAACATGCTGATTTTCTGGAGCACGGACTTGCTGCCCTTCTCCGCGCTGGCCTGCGCTATTTCCACCAGCAGTTCGAGGTCTTTTTCCGAGCACTTCTCGATTTCAATCTCGCTCCACTGGTCGTCATTGCGCCAGCGGAAGTCCTCGGCAAAGTCAGTGCCACCCTTCTTCTTGAGGGTCTTTAACCACGCGATTTTACAGTTTAACTTCATTGTCTTTCTTCATTTTGGAGACCAGTTTTTCCAGCTTTCGCAGGAGCCGACCCAACTTCCGATTCTGCTTCCGGCCATACTCGATGGATTCACGGACCTTCGGATGGGACTCAATTTTCTTGCTGCGCTTGGCGCACAGCGCCTCGAACTCGGCGTCCTCTGCCGGGGTGAGCGGCGGATACTTCTTGCTGTACTTCCGCTTCTGGCCGGGCTTGGCCGGGCAATCGAGGCAATGGCGGGTCAACAGAACGTGCCACCGGGCGTCGTCCTTCTTGTTCAGTCTGTATTTCGGTTCACTCATGCTCTCTTGAGAACAAATTGGCGCTTCCGGCGGGACTTGAACCCGCAACCCGGCGATTTAGAGTCGCTGGCTCTACCGCTTGAGCTACGGAAGCACTGCCCTGAAAGTATACAACCCATCCAAAAGAGTCAACCAGAAAAAACCGATAAGATTTCAGTTCTTCATTGCGTGGTGAAAAGCACCAACGCACTATGGACACAGTTCGACAAAGTTTTCGCCGAGGCCGACAAGCTCTGGGCGGAAGCCGACCGTTTGATGCGTGACGCACCTGAACACGAAATTACCTCTGAAGCCCACCACGTCCGCTTCAAAGCCAAGACGTTCGGGGAGCGCGTGCGTTTGGCAGGCTACTTCAGCCGCTTAGCCCTGCGGGTGCTCTGGAAAGGACAAGCCAACCTCAACTTCAAGCGTGCAAAATCTCGCGTCCAAAATAATTAGCGGCCCCGTTTGCAATCTTCGGCTGCTCAAGACGGACAAGAAGCTCGTGTTCACCAACGGCATCTTCGACATCCTTCATGCCGGGCACGTCGCTTACCTCGAAGCCGCCCGCAATCTGGGCGACCTGCTCATCGTAGCCGTCAACGATGACGAGAGCGCCCACGGCCTCAAAGGTCCGGGGCGGCCAATCAACACGGTGCGCGACCGTATGACTGTCTTGGCGGGTTTGGAATCGGTCTCCATCGTGCTCCCACTCCGCGCTCCGACCAACGAAGTGATGCTCTACACCATCCGCCCGGACATCTGGGCCAAGGGTGGCGACTACACACTGGCGACGCTAAATCTGAGCGAACGCGCCATCGCGGACAATTTAGGCATACAAATTCAAATTCTACCTCTAAGCAATGGATACTCTACCACCAGCACCCTCCGTAAAATTGCTGCCGCTCGTTGAGGGCGGCCCCAACGAAAAAGTCGCCAACCTGCTCGCCCGGCTCATCGGCGACGGCCCCCGCGCCGCCGGGTCCGCACTGGTCATCCTGACCGGATTACAGGCTTTTCTGGAGACCGGCATACCGGAAATGACGGCGGCGGTGTGGGAACCGCTGATAACCGTCCGGGAACTGAAACGGGAGTTCGGCGGCCAAGCCTACAAGAAAGCCTGCGAGGCGATGGCAGCCTGCTCAAGTTCTGACGACCTGAACTTCAAGCTTTACAGCGACGTGTGCGCGATACTAGTCCAAGACCCGGAACAGGAAAAAATTCCGGTTGACCGCAAGTAGCCCGTTGTATACATTAAATCCCATGCCAAAAGAAAACGAAAAGCTTCAGCAACTCCAGCAGCAGGTCCAAACGCTCAGCGCCGCACTGACCGAACAGATTTTCCTCCGAGATGTCCTCCTGCTCATCAACACCACCGCCAACCCCTACGACCGCGCCATCATCGAAAAGCTGATGAGCGGCACCAAGCTGGAGGAAGGTGACTGGGCGCACATCTTCGGCGAAGCGGGCAAACTGAAAGACCTGCCTGAAGGCCACGCCTTGGCCATGCAGCACATATTCGAGCGCCTAAACCGTAAGCGGAGCGCGAAAGTCGAAGCCACGTGATTCAAAGTAACGAGCGTTCTCGCGGGAGCGCACACGAATCTTGAACACAGTGAACATCTCGTCGATGTCCGACTGCTTCACCGGGCCAATCAAGCCACAGACCACGCCAAACTGAGCAACTTCGTGCGCCACCCGGTCGTACGGTTGCTCGCTCACCAACACCACAGGCAAATTCGGCGCAAGTCTCTTTGCGTGCCGCAGGACTGTTGCCGCCGACATGTCCTGCGGCATTGGCTCAAGCAAAAGCAGGTCATATTTATTCTGCCCTAACCGATGCTTTGCTTCTTCCCCGCACGCTACCCAGTCCACTTCACACTCGTACTTCTGTTGAAGCTGGTGCTGAAGCACGTCAGCCTGCCTCTTGTCGCTTTTGACTAACAGCAAGCGGGCAGGATGAAGCAACTTGTTCAATAGTTCTTCAACTGCCGACATATTTTATGGTCCTTTTTTCGTCGCTAAATCTATCAACAACTTCAGCACAATCGGAATGACAATGAGCGCCAGTGTCCATATCACCGCCCACTTCCCAGAAAACATCTGGTGCCAATCCCACAGCTTTTGAACCTTTGCCACCACGTCTACCATGATAGGCTCCCCGGTGCCTTGCTTCTCTTTCCAGCCTTCTAAGACCGACAGCCGCGAATCAATGTCGAGGTTTTCCCGGTTGCTTTCAAGGGCCGCCTTGACCAGAAAATCAGACTGGTTCTCCAGCTTGCTCATGGTCTCGACCATAAACCGCTCGCTGTCCGACAGCTTGCCCAACAAGTGGTTCGGAATCGTAGACTTAAATTCCGGCACTTCCAGTTGAACATAGCGACCTTTAGGGTGTTCACTCATAGCTCGCAGCCTTAACTACGGCCTCTGGAGTGACCGCCTGAAACTTTTCGATGTAAACATCGTTTTTTCCGGTTGACTGAATTTCAAATTTACGATAACGTCCTCATCGTGAATCGAGTATTCAAAACATGATTAACCAATCGACCAAAGATTTTACCGGGTTAGTCGAGGACCATGTGCCGAACATCTGGGCTTCGTGCTATCCACGGCGCATCATCCCTCCCAACGGCTATGCCAACCCCAAGGCATACGCAGCCAGCTTATCCGGGTGCGCTTTGATGTGGGACAAGCCGGAGCTTTACATGCTCCCTCACACCGTCTGCGCCCTGACCTCGCTGCGGCAATGCCAGATGGGCGTGCCCACCTATTTTGTCCGCAATGAGTTCGCGCAGGCCGTAGCCAATACCAAGTTGCCGATGGATTTCAAGCTGAGCGAACTGAAATGGCCTCTGGACGCGATGCTGTTCGTGCTGCCCACGAACTTCGTGCGGAGCTACTTCAAATTCGACGTGCCCTTCCTGTCCATCTGCCGGGCCAATAAAGGCATGTATCCCAGCCGGGAGGACTACGCATGGGCCATGAAGCACAAGTGGGAAGTAGACAAGTGGACCCCGGTGCTCAACGAGAACGACCGGTTGCTTGTTCACTTCCCGTGCTACTTCCTCAAAGACCTGCCCTGCGATTATTCAGGAAGTTGGCCGCTCAGCCTTGACCTGACCACCATCCAAGCATCCGACTTCATCGACGCCACCGTATACGAGCGCAGCCTGATGCCCTTCACCGTCCCGGAGACGGAGGGCGCTCCCACCCCGGAACAGGAGAAAGAGCTTCAGGACAAGATGACCCTGTTCGCCATCAAGCTCATGCTTGCCTTCACCGCCCGTCCCCATCTCATCAAGAATGGCAGCATCCAGCGCAAAGCGCAGATGAAGCACGGCAAACCTTGGCGTGACGCGCTCTACAATCCAAGCACCGTGGGCTGGGACTACGTGTACCAGCGCAGGAGCACCGGCACAGGCACAGGTGAAGGCACTCGCGGGCCGAATTTCAGGTCCAACTGGACTCCCGGCCATTTCACGCACCAGTTCATCGGCAAGCGTGGCGACGCGGACTTCGTTCCGGCTGGCTCCCTGCCGCGCAAGCTGGTCGAGGGCACCATCGACTGGGACAAGGTAAGCCCGGAAGTTCAAGCCGCGTTCTGGCGCAACCACGAACTGCGCTGGATTGAACCCATCCCTCCCACCATCCTGATGCCCGATGAAAAATAAACCCAAGCCCATACCCATCGAAAAGCTCGACACTCTGAGCATGGTCTGCGGTGGCGAGAAGAAAATCAGCCGCGTCATCCACGAAGGCTACATCAAAAACTGGGTCGGCATTGGCTGGGTCACTGAGCGCAAGGCGGTGGCCGCCGACCAATTCAAATACCCGGAAGTCTTATGCCAGCAACCGCAGAAAAATGGAAAAAGCTCATCGCCGAAGAAAACCCGAAAGCGTTGTTCTTCGACGACCTCGACGAAGCGTTAATCGGCATGGCGCGTCGGTGTGGGCAGCCCACGCTGGCCGTATACGATTACGACAAGATTATCGAGACCCGAATGAAACAGGGCATGGCCTGCAACGAGGCTGAGGAATTTACCGGCTTCAACACCGAGGGTGCGTGGATGGGCAAGCACACGCCCCTCATTGTATATCTCAACACACATGACCCGGAAGATGAAATTTAACCGGAGCACAGGTTACGTGGGACTATCCAAGTGGTTTGTTCGGGCCACAGGAATAGATTCATCACCTGCGGGCGTCCACGTGCAAGGAACCGCTTTAGTGCTCCGGTTTTCTGTTCTCTTAACTGCATGAAATCAGCAGACATCGTGGCCTTGGTCCGCGCCAGCGACAGCTTCGTGGTGCGCGACTACTCACTCGACAGCGAGAACCCTGACGAGCAGCCGGTCATCGCCGTGGTGCCTGCGTCTGCCCTCTTTGAAATCATCGAGGACGCGCACAAGAACAAGAAGCGCATCACCATCAGCCCAGTGGGACCACCAATAATCGACTGGAGAAAATGAACATCGCGCCCGGCAGCAAGGTCATCGTCAACGTCGAAGGCAAGAGCGTCATGGTCTTGGTCACCAGCGCCAACCTCGCCACCCTGTTCGGCGGCCAGCCCTACGACCCGGAGACCGAGACATGGCTGCCCAGCCAAGTGTACATGTACGAACAAATCCTCGGCATCGTCGAAAAACGGGCAGAGCCAATAGAACCAGCCTAATCTTTTATGTTTTTTATGGTTGACTCGCCTGAACGGATTGTCTACAATCAGGCATGATTGAAATCGGACGCCAGAAAGAAGTCGCCTGCCGCAAACGGGTTCACGGGAAGTTTGTGCCTGTGACCGACGAGCACGGCAAGCCTGTCACCAAGACCGTCGCCAGCGAAGTCTGGCGCGTCACCCGCAACACCCTCGGTCACGGCTATGGCCCTGACAGCAAACGCAAGCTGGTCGTCGGCCTCATCAACGGCGACGTGCTCGTGCTCAAGCCCCTCAAGACCCGGCAGAGCGTTACCGTCGCGCTCAAGGATGTCTACGGCTGGCTGCTCCGCAACAAGGCCGTCCGGCTCCAACTGGAAAAGGCCCGCAGTCGCAAGGCCGCCATCGCCGACCGCAGAATCACCCGCCGCAACGCGGCTGCCGAGCGCCGCTTCCACGACAAGTGCCGCGCTGAAACCCTCAAGTCCTTGGCCGGTCAATCCCTCTGACCTATGGGCTACGCCCAATACAAAATCACCGCCCCGGCCATGAAGCACCGCGACGGCTGGAAGGCATCCCGGACTGAACTGCGCGTGTTTCTGTGCCGCACCGTGGGCTTCAAGTGGGCTGAAGCACGCCCGCTCATCGCCTGCGCTTTCCGGCACGTCCAGAAAGAAGCCTTCCGGGACCACGGCGTAAACTTCATCACGCGCTGCAACAACAATGACACCGAGCTTCACCTGAACAAAGGCAAGCGGGCTTGGTGGGGCCGCAACATGGGCGTCCGCTCCCGCGTGTTCGTGGGGCCGCTTCACACGACGCCCCAACTGGAAGTCTACGGCAAGTTCAAGGAGATGCCGGAGTTCTGGCTGGCCGACTGGCAGGAGCACTTGGTCGCCTTGGTCGCGCACGAACTTTGGCACCGCTGGCAAAAAGGGCACGGCAAGACTGCCGAGATGATGTGCGAGACCGTCGCCGTGGACGCCGTAGACACTTGGCGCAAGGAAGCAGGCTACACCTTCACACCACCGCCGACGGTCCATCTGGAGGACAAGGAAATGTGGCGCTGCCCGGCAGAGTCCTGCGTAGACTGCCGCCAGCCCACCCGCTACTGGCTCCCGGACCAGCACACGCCCCTGTGCCCGGATTGCTGCGCCCAGCGGGCCAAGGCCCATCAGGGCAAGACCTTTTTGAAAAAGGAGTGTCCGCCCCAGCCGGTTCTTGTCCCTTAATAGAGTAGAGGCCAGAACATAAAACACGTTTTTTCTGGTTGACTGAAATCGAACATTCGTATACAACTTAGCCATGCCAAAGATTTGCTATCGTGCCAAGAAGTTCTCCGAGGACCGGACGGACAAGATTACCAAGGCCAACGCCATCATCACCGAATACGCCGCTCAAGGCTTTGAGTTGACCCTTCGGCAATTATATTACCAATTTGTTAGCCGCGACTTCATCGCCAACAACATGCGGGAGTACAAAAACTTGGGCGACATCATTAACGACGCCCGGCTCGCCGGACTCGTAGATTGGGACGCCATCGTGGACCGCACCCGCGACCTCAAGAGCATGGCGCACTGGACCAGCCCGGCGGACATTGTAGACGCCTGTGCCCGCCAGTTCCGTGTAGACAAGTGGGTGGGCCAGCAGCGCCGGGTCGAGGTCTGGATTGAGAAGGACGCGCTCGTGGGTGTCATCGAAGGTGTCTGCAACGAACTGGACGTGGCCTACTTCTCCTGCCGTGGTTACACCAGCCAATCCGAAATGTGGAGCGCCGCCATGCGCCTCAAGGCTTACCGGGACGGCGACCAAGAACCCCTTATCCTCCACTTGGGCGACCA
>Ga0315284_10004102_pt1 | contig 20709 bp, 12 predicted proteins | sample YL17G09_16_MG_FD_203696 | JGI IMG/M metagenome (GOLD analysis project Ga0315284, IMG submission 203696) | Sediment microbial communities from Yellowstone Lake, YNP, Wyoming, USA - YL17G09_16 | ecosystem: Environmental > Aquatic > Freshwater > Lake > Sediment | place: USA: Wyoming | collected...
TCTGCACGGTTTATTTTCGCCCCATGCCTGGGCAGGATTACGATCAGTTAATCAATCGGGCCGGTTTAGCGGCGAAACGCTGCGGACTTGATTTTATCGTCGAATGCCGAGGGGCTCCGTTATGTGGTGATCCGACGTCTGAATTCTTACGTGAGACAGTTCGTCTCGCCGGGCACGATCAAGCGCGGACCATAAGCTATGGATCAGATGGTGTCTATTTCACCGAACTGAAGCAGATTCTGGTGCTGGGCCCGGGGAGCGTCCAGCAAGCTCATCGGACGGATGAGTGGATCTCACTAGAGCAACTCAACGCCGGGTCCGAGTTGTACGAGCAAATCCTGCGTCGCTGGTGCGTCCATTGAAACGGGGATTTTGAAAGCCCGCTGCCAAGGTCAGACGATCGGCAAATTTTCAAGGCCAATCATCCAGCGTTGCGTCACGAGGACGATTGATTCGGTGCCAACGACAAATCAATCTTGCTCTCCTTCGACGTCCAAAGACACCTCCTCGACCACGTTCCAGGACAATACGGTACTCGCCGAGTTGCTCCAGTCGAAACGTCTCCGAAAATTGGTGCCGGGAACATTCGGACTCGGGACGTTCGTGACAGAAATTGAGTGTCTGAAAGAGCGAAAACAACTCTCGAATTTGTTCCGCCAGAGGCTGGTGGTTCTCCGCAGACATCTCAATCGAGGAATTCCATTCTTGGCGTTTTTTTGCCTATTTCAGCAACAATTCATCACGTTTTTCACAGCCAGAATTTTCCAGCTTGATCGATCCGAACTGCGGCGGGACTCCTCCGCGAATGACTGAAATCGGGAGAATCAGGCACGGTGCGTCATCCCCGCGGGTGGTCTTGATGGAATATGAGCGGAACAATCTGTTGATCCTGCAATTCAATGTTTTCTATTCAGCGATCGTTGTCGCGTCATTAGGGCTTGACTAAATCGGGGATCAATTGCGGTAGACGCTGAAGACGTCCGAGTGCTCGGACATCGCGTGCACGGCTAGCTTGTTCGACATCTTCAGGACAAGGGATACTTCGTGATGTGTCGGTTCTGCGAAATGGCTCAGTGTCCGCACTGTGCGGTCAATGACATCCACTGCCGATTAAAACGCATTCAATTGACTTTTCCAGATCCTTGCCAATCATATGGCTGAATGACGGCAGCGTCCCTCGCGGCGAAAACGAGAATGACGAGGCCGTTGAATCGGCATCCCATCCGCCGTGAATTGGCAACTCGCGCCCGACATCTCGCTTTTCGGCATCCAAATGCTGGCGGTGAATCTCAATCAATGTCTGCGACGCAATCCGTCGAAACCGAATAAACGTCGAAAGCGATGCGTCTTAGAGAAAAAACTCGTTCGATCCACATTCCATAGCCATACATCCTGCAACACGTCTTCCAGGTCCAGACGTCCTCGCAATCGTGGATGCTGTCGCAAGTTGATCATTCGCAATAAACACGGCCGGTATTACTTACACAGGGATGCAAAACCTTCGCTGTCGCCGTCTTGAATACGGTTGATCAGATCAATCGAAACGTCGCTACAATTTAAAAAACGTCCTTCCCTCTGGCCGTAGGTGGGGTTGGTCACGACCAAGATTTGAACCACAGCCTTGCTGCGACGCTACGGGAGATCGAAATGCGAAAATACGCCCCGTTGCAAATACAATTCGTGGTATTTGACAAGGGCCTCGAGATCTAGGCTGACACCTAATCCGGGGAGTGGTGGAGCCACAACCCCGCCCCTTTTCACTTGCCAAGGTTCGCCGACTACTAAATCGTCTTCAATGTAGTCCATCAACGCCTGAGACGCCCGGCCCATGTGCGGACAAGCCATGCCGAGATGAACCATGGCGGACCAAGAAATACCCGTCTCCAGACAGGCACGCTGCCAATACTTTAATCCCAACGAAGCGAACGTGGCCGCCTGGCGTGGTGTATTGGATAACCCACCCTGCAAATGAAGATCACCGACCACACCCGCAACATCGGGAAAATGCATTCGCTTTTCTGCATCCAGACTGTGGCCGGAAATCAGGATTCCGAATTCTTTGTGCAATTGAGACATCTCGACGTATGAAGCGACGGGCTCTTCAAATCCGGCCAGACGTTGCGGACGAACGGAATCCAAAAAGCGGCGGGCACGTGGTAGGTCTAGCTTCATGTTGGCATCGACCGCCAACTCGACACCGTCGCCAACCACCGCACGAATCTCCCGCACAGTTTCAATGTCGGTTGCGAGTGAGTATCGTCCGACTTTGAATTCAAACATCCGTGCGCCGCTGGCGGCAAGTCCTCTTCGGGCACATTCCGCCATGGCGCATGGCACATCGGACTCCGAGATTCCCTGACTGTTGAGGTCCAACAAATATCCGTAAGAAACGAATTCTGCCATCGGACGAGCGGCACCGCCCAACAATTCGTAAAGGGGCTTTCCAAGCGATTTCCCTTGGAGGTCCCACATCGCCATTTCCAACGCTGCAAAAGCTTCGACGAGATCCGGTGTCGCCAAAGACAGGCAATCACTGAAATCCATGCGACAGAGTTGCCGCAGTCCTGCAAGATCACCAACTTCGTGGCCTAACAATTGCGATGCGAGTGAGTTGGAAATCAGCAAGGCCGGTGCGGCCCCGGAACACTCTCCAATCCCCTCCAGCCCATCGTCTGTCTGCATTTGAAGGATCGTTCTCGTCGTCCCCAACGTGCAACCCCAAGCCCAAGCACACGGACGCACTGTCGGAATGCTCACGGGTGTTGCGATGATCGACTGAATTTTCATACGTTGTCATCACTCCAATAGGTGGTCACAGTAACAGCAGTTTGAGTCCCAATGCCCGACGACGGAGAACGCCATTTCATTGCGAGAAATCGCAGTCTTAGCAAGATACCAAATGAGGTGGCGTATGACAGGCAGATCGCTCAACCGAAAACAGAGATTGTGAAAGTGGAACGGTGAGGCACCACCCTCACCGTTCGTGGAGGGAAAAGTCCATCACCGTGGGAGACTCCAGCGATCCAAGACGTCAAACACTGCGACCCATGAAGTTCCGAGTACGCGGGTCAAGGATCACGGCTGACAACCTATGGTTCGGACGTTTTCAGTGATCGGCTTGGCAATTTTTTGCAGGCCACACCTGATGACAATCATCAGCCGAGTTCATCGGCAGGCGAGATCTGTGATAGCATCACTCCCCAAGCCGCCGTTATTTCTTCTGGCGGTTTTGCCATGCGTGCTTTAACTCATCAAAGCTAAGCAGTGTTCCAGCAGGGGGTGAGATTTTTGGCTGAGTCCTCTCTTCCAGCGGAGTTCTCTTGATCAATAGGTTGGCCTCCGTCTCACGAGTCTGTTGCGAGCGTCGAGCGTCCTTCGCAGCCGTCTCGCTGACGGATTCTGGTGCAATCAATGTCAGTCCCACCCGTTTTCTGTCTCGATCAACACTCAGGACCCATGCGGTGACCACATCTCCGATCGCCACGACATCCTGTGCTGATCGAACATAGTGTGAGCCCAGCTGGCTGATATGAACTAACGCCGTATCCTTCAAGCCAACATCCACAAACGCTCCGAAATCAACGACGTTCAGCACGGTCCCTTGAAGCTTCAGGCCCACTTCGATGTCCTCAAACGACAACACTCCCCGCCGGAACAGCGGCGGAGGGAGATCCGCTCGCGGATCACGACCGGGGCGAAGGATCGCGTCCATGATGTCGGATAATGTGGGAAGACCTACCGAAAGTTCCTCCGCCAACCGGGGAAGGGCGATCGAGGCGAGTCGCTCTTTCAGTTGTGTCCGATCCGCTCCGGGACGCAACACCTCCAGAGGCAGGCCGAACCGAGCAAGAAGCAAACGGGCGACCTCGTAGCTCTCGGGATGAATCCATGTACTATCGAGTGGCTCATCGCCTTCAATCTTCAAAAAACCTGCCGCTTGAGTGAACGTGGCTCGCCCGATTCCGGAAACATCGAGCAACTGTTTTCGATTTTGAAACCGACCAAATTTTTCGCGATGTTCGACCACGCGTCGTGCAATTGTGGAACTGAATCCCGAAACGTGTGACAGCAGCGAAAGACTGGCCGTATTCAAGTCTACGCCTACGTAATTCACACAGGATTCGACCACGTGATCAAGCGTCTCCTTCAGTCGCTTGGCATTCAGGTCGTGTTGATACATTCCCACGCCAATGTGTTGCGGTTCGATCTTGACCAGTTCGCTGAGTGGATCTTGTAGCCGACGCCCAATGCTGATCGTTCCACGAGCAATCGCGTCAAGGTCTGCAAACTCCTGCTGCGCCACAGAACTCGTCGAATAGATGCTGGCCCCAGCTTCATTGACAACGATATATTGCGCCGAGGGAAATTCCATCGCAATCAGTTCTTCGACGAGGACCTCTGTCTCACGACAGGCGGTTCCGTTACCGATGGCAATCACCGAGCATCGATGGTTTTGCAGTAATTCCGCCAATTTCATCCGGGCTTCAGAGCGGCGTTCGACCGAGCCGACGATATGTATCAGATCGACTGCCAACAAGTTGCCAAACTCATCGAGAGCAGCCAATTTACAACCGCTCCGAAATCCAGGATCAATGGCCAACACGCGTTGGTCTTTCAGTGGAGGCTGTAAAAGCAGCTGACGAAGATTTTGAGCGAAGACGCCAATCGCTTGACGTTCGGACTTCTCCGTCAAATCTCGACGAATTTCTCGGTCCATCGCCGGATGAATGAATCGCTGAACGGCATCGCAGACGCAGACGCCCATAAATTCTCGACACAAATGCTGTTGCAAACCCAGTTGTTCATGCGCCGCTTTTTGGGCAAGGGTTTCATCCCAACGGAAGGCCACTCGCAAGGCCTTCAAATCTTCACCCCGATTCAACGCCAGAACGCGATGCGGTGGGATCTTATCGACTCGCTCAGAGTAGTCGAAATAATCCCGGAACTCGGGGTGGCGTTGAGCGGCGTCTTTCGTTCCCACAGACGTCAGCAGACCGGTCTGCCGGGCGACTTGGCGGCAGCGTTGGCGTAAATCCGCATCGTCGGAAATTCTTTCCGCCAAAATATCGGCGGCAGCCGCCAGAACAGATGTCGCATCCGTTAAGTCGAAATCCGCCCGAATATATTCTGCGGCCGCGTGCTGGAGTTGCGTTTGGGTGACGGCTTGATTCCAGATGGAATTGGCAAGGGGCTCGAGCCCCTTTTCCGTGGCAATCGTCGCCCGTGATCGTCGCTTGAGTCGAAAAGGTAGGTACAGATCGTCCAGACGCTTCAGCGTGTCGGCTCGCCCAATTTCTGCACGCAATGCATCGGTCAGTTTTCCTTGACAATCGATCAACCGAATAATGTCCGACGCCCTTTCGGCAAGCTGCCGAAGCGACTGAACGCGTTCCTCAATGACTCGAATTTGATCCTCATTCAGATTCCCTGTTTGCTCCTTGCGATAGCGCGTAATAAAAGGAACAGTGTTCCCCTCATCCAGCAGCAGCACAGTCTGCCGGACTTGGTCAGGCTCAAGTCGAATCTCCACAGCGACTCGGGCCAGATCTACGAGTGAGAGGGTCGACTGATCTGCCATCCGTACCGTTCCATCGAGAAATAATTTCTACTCCCAGTGGTGCAGATATCGCATGTTCGCGTCACCAGTGGAAGTCTCACACGTCTTTCGGCCATCTCTGCCAACCTTGAAGGGTCCGCGGGGATTGATGACACGTCTGCAGGACACGCGTTGGCGAGGATTCGATACCGCCCATGTTTGGTCGCTGAATGAGTCGACCTTTCACAGCCAGACGCCAATTCTTTAATTTTTTTGGTTACGCCGTTTCTTTCATTTTTTTCATCAAGCAAGACTCCTCTTGCGTTCGATAAACTCTCCATCGAGTGACGTACTCGACAACTCTCCATGACGGTGATTTTTTGTGGATCACGGTGGTCGCCTCCACTCAAGGATGAATGATGCGAGATCGCCTGCGACTATTTACCGGCGGCGAAACGGTTGCCACTGCTGAGCAAGTCACGATTAAACTCGGTGACATTTCTCGAGCATTGCGTGACGCTTCGCGGTGGAACCGAACGTGGCTTGACGACTTTGCGGACGATGAAGTCCAAGTGTCATCCGACCTTTATGAAATCCTCTCCGCGTACATCCAGATGCGTCCCGGCGCGTGATTCTGCCGCTTTTCCGATTGTAACTTTGTGGTTCTAAGACTCGTCAATCGGCAGTGACAATCTCCAGTCCGACCTGGCTCAGACCTAACTAGTCGATGCGGGTCGACAGGTCTGTGCCGAGTCCGATGACCCGAAATCTATTGCGGTCAAGGATCGGTCCATTGTCTGGTGTGAAAGGTCACGACTAATCAGGATCCTTTTTCTGATCAGCTGTTTCGAGATTTTGCAGCGTCCTGTGGCAGGTCTTGCCGTTGTGAACGACCTCAGGGGAGCAACGAAGGTCGCGACATCATGTCCTCAAGTCAGGATGCCCTTGAAATTTGGAACGTGGGTGTCGCGGCGGTCGACTCTTCTCGACTGATTCACGCTGCCGTCCGACGTCAGGGCTCCATCTTGGACGTTTGCGGCGAGCGGATTAATCTGCATGCGATCGGCCGCCTGATCATCGTCGGTGCTGGCAAAGCCGGTGCCGGAATGGCACGAGGCTTGGAAGAAACGATTGGCAACAGATGGCTCGATGAAAAAGTCACCGGCTGGATCAATATCCCCGCCGATTGTGTGCAATCGTTGCGCCGAATCAAACTGCATGCGGCACGTCCAGCAGGAGTGAACGAGCCGACAGCAGCGGGGATTTATGGAACTGAGCAAATACTCAAAATTGTCTCATCCATGAAAGCCAACGATGTTTGTTTGGTCTTGCTCTCCGGCGGAGGAAGCGCGCTGCTACCATTGCCAATTGAGGGAATTCGCTGGGAAGACAAGCAAATTGTGACACGGTCCCTGAGTCGTTCGGGGGCAACAATCCAAGAAATGAATGTCGTGCGCACCTGCCTTTCACGCATTAAGGGGGGGGGCCTTGTCCGAGCCGCACCGGCAGGACGTATGTTGGCTCTGATCATCTCTGACGTGATCGGCGATCCGCTGGACGTGATTGCTTCTGGTCCAACAACTCCTCATCAGGGGACGGCAACCGAAGCGTTGACCGTCCTAGAGCGAATGAACGCTGCCGACAAAAGCCGGGATCTGGCAGACCTCGGTTCGGAGATTCCGCAGTCCGTCTGGAACGTCCTCCACAGTCAAGCGGCTCGCACAGAACTGCGGAAGACGTCTCGAGTGACCTGCCAAAACTTTATCATCGGAAACAACCAAACGGCTGTCGATGCGGCGATCGAACATGCGCGACGTCTGCGGTATGAGGTTCGATCCCTGGGGACCGGACGTGGCGGATTCGCCCGCGATGTGGGAATTGAATTGGCGGAAGCATGCCTTGAGGCTCGCCGCAATTCCGACTTGAAATCCTGCTGCTTTGTCGGAGGAGGGGAACCGGTGGTCCGGCTGACGGCAACCGATTTGCCCCGCCGCGGAGGCCGAAATCAAGAAGTGGCGTTGTCCGCCTGCTGCCGTCTGTGGGCCGAAGACATGCGAGGAATTGCCGTACTTTCCGGAGGAACAGACGGAGAAGATGGCCCGACCGATGCCGCTGGGGCCGTCTGTGATGAGGTTGTTCAACAGACGGCGCATCAACGTGGACTCGATCCGCTGAAATACCTCTCTATCAACGATTCCTATACGTTTTTTGATCAATCTGGCGGTCTCATCAAGACTGGACCGACACACACTAATGTGATGGATCTGCAGATCGGGATCGTTCGCCCGCTGATCTCTCCTGCCGACTGAGACGATACGTCAACAAACGTATGACTGATCGATCTCCTAAGGTATTCAGTGTCATTCGCGACAGTGCTTGGACACAGCTGGACCTCGGTATCGCTCATCGAGCGTGATTGTGGCTGACCGCGAACCGCTGCCGTGTCGCAGCCTTTGCGGAACAGTCTCGCACTTAGTCTTGGTCCGCAGCAGCATCCACATTCCACGGGACTATCGTCACGGATCGGCGAAGCAGACCTTCTATTCCAAGACCAATTGGCTCGATGAAAACACAGGGCCCTCGACACAGATGCGTCGATAGTCCCAACCTCCGTCGTCTTGTTTGACTTTGGTCACGCAGCTAAAGCAGGCGCCAAAACCACATGCCATCGGAGTTTCCAGCGACAGGAAACAGGGCGTGTTGACCGCTTCTGTCAGTTGACCGACGGCGTGCATCAGTGGCTCTGGTCCACAACAATAAACGGTCATCGGGGGATCATTCCGTGTCTGCGCCGTCAGTAGTTGCTTCAGGTGATCGGTCACGAACCCATGGTGTCCGCATGAACCGTCGTCTGTCGCAATGCGGAGATCGATTCCTTCTTGACGAAACTCTTCCACGCCCGCCAGAAATTCCGCAGAGCGGACTCCATAACACAGCGTGATGCGTGACGGACATTGAACAAGTTCCCTCGGCGGTAGTCCGTAAACTCTTCGTCGCAACGCTTCTCGAATAACCGCAAGAAAAGGCGTTTGCCCGATTCCGCCGGCAACGATGACGAGATGCCCCGACGGAGGCGGCGGAAATCCATTACCAAGTGGCCCCCACAATTCCACTTCTTCGCCGGGTCCAAGTCTCTCTAACAGAGAAGTCATCTTGCCCACAACGACATATCCAAAGTCGATTCCTTGTGGTTCTTCCTTTTTTCCGCCGCCTGCCTCGTTGACGTAAATGTCATACAATGCGAACGGTCTGCCCAAAAGCGGGTCATTTCTTTCGGGAATCCGTACCATGACGAATTGCCCGGGCAAAATTTGCCGAGCCACACCGGGGCATTCCAGTCGCATGCGTCTGGTATTGCGGGCCATCGACACGTGTTCGATGATTTTGGCACGGCACTGAATGGCCGTTCGAACCATTCCAGGCAGGCGGGAGTCTGTAGCGGAGATCGGCATCGAACTATCCCGAAGAAATCCGGATCCATTTCACGACGGAGAACGGCCTCGCGGTGATGAACGCTTGGCAGGCTTTCCGCCTCGCTTAAAGGGTGATTTCAGGCCGCTCGACGGACTTCGTTTTGATGCAGGCTGGGGCGCGCGGACCGATGACAGCGAACCCGTTTTCGGCCGGGCTTGACTTGTCATTCGCCGATTCGGCGATGTCTCAGCAAATTGCTGCAAAATTTTCAGTTCTCCGGACAACAGTGGACGAACCGCGCCCGTCGGTAAATCGCCAAGCCTCAAGGGGCCGAAACCGACCCGTTTCAGCTTCATAACCTTGTGACCCACACGGGCAAACAGACGGCGAACCTCACGATTCTGCCCTTCTGTCAGGATCACCTCGACAATCGTCGCGTTGCCGTTGGTCTTGATCCGACGAATGTCGCGAACACGAAATTTCCCCTCGGTGAAATACAATCCCTGTCGCAGTTGCCGTAATGTTTCGTCCGCCGGAGTACCGGCAATCAATGCTCGATAGACGCGTTCCACTTGGAATTTGGGATGCGCTAACTTGTGCGCCAATTCACCATCATTTGTCACAAGAATTAGGCCTTCCGAGCCTTCGTCCAACCGCCCCACGGTAAACAATCGCCCACTCGACGGAGGAAGTAAATCGATCACCCGAATGCGTCCCATCGGATCGGCGTTGGTGCAATGAACGCCGGACGGTTTGTTGACCAGAAAATGGCGTTTGCGTTCCGGTTTAATTCGTTCGCCATCAACACAAACCTGCTGGACTTCGGGATTCACCTTGATTCCCAGCGTTCGCACCGTCTTGCCATCGACTGTCACACGGCCATCCGTGATGTATTCCTCACAGTGCCTTCTTGATGCGAGTCCGGCGGAGGCCAACAATTTTTGAAGCCGCTCAGATGTCGGAGCCTCTTCATCCAAGTTTTTGTCTTCCCAGCGAGCCGCCGTTTGGCGACGGCCTGAGGAATGGCCAGGAACGTCAGCGTGCGTTGCAGAGTCCCCGAGGAAAGTGTCGCCGTCGTCGAATTCGAAAAGGTCGTCGTCAGGATGGTCTAATGTCATTGCTGCGTTCAATTCCGGCGGGTGGTTTTTAAGACTCTCCCAGTGTAGCGTGACAAAAGACGGCAAAAAAGGCAGAAAGCGGAACTTGCGAGAATCCGGTGAAATGGAACTTGCCAAAGGGCCTCTTCGGCACAAGAGTTCGACCTCCTTAACGCTCACCGGCGAGATTGCCCCTAATCTTCGATGCTTATGGGGTGAACGCTGTCCATCTTGGCACAAAATCCGGCATGCCGGGGCGATCAACTCCGGCGACGTCTGGAACGCTCTTCTGAGGCTGCATGAGCAGGTCCGACATCAAGACAAAGCATGGGGAGTGCGCCTCGAGAACTCTGGAAACCAAAGGGCGGCGCCGATTTCCAGGGCGTGAAGCAGGACCTGCAGGATTCCGAATTTCGGAGCAAATCGCTTATCATCGGCCGGTGTCCGGACTCACAGCCGAGCATCGGCTGGTATGACTTCGCCCGAATTCTTTTAGACAACCGGTCAATTCATGTCTCTTGCCAGCCTTCTTCCGGATCAACTGAACGCACTGCGAATATTCGATTCACCCGCCGTTTGCAACGCGATTGAGTTGTGGAGACTACGGCCCCGCAATACGGGTTACATGAATTCTTCGATCAAATCGTGCTTCCCAAAATTTCCGCCCATGGCGGGATATGCGTTGCCATCGACCTTTCGTAGCATCACGCCCCCGTGCGAGGAGAATCTTTACCGCAGCATTCACGCACAACTCGAAGCCTTTGCAGAACCTCCCAGCCCCCCCGTGATCATCTTGCAAAATCTTGACGATCCTTGCGCATCGGCGACCTTTGGCGAAATCATGTATTCCACGTATCCGCGATTTGGCGCGCAGGGGCTGATTACGTCATGCGTCAGGCGCAACCTGCAACACGTTGAAGGACTCGGATTTCCGGCGTTTACGAATGGTGCGTTGGCGGCACACGGTTATTGTCACATCATTTTGATGAACGTCCCAGTCACGGTGGACGGAATAATAATTTATCCCAGCGATCTCTCGCACGGTGACTGGAACGGGGTCACGACGATTCCTCACCAAATCGCCTCTGAAGTCCCGCAAGTCTGCCATGAGATTGCGGAGGCCGAAACCATTATTCTCAACTATCTCGAGCAACCCACGGTAACAGCAACCGGCTTCAACGCGGCTCGTCAGGAATGTGGTGAGGCCCTCAGTCAATTGGGTCGACGCCTTCGCGTGGAGTATGTTCCCGCCACTCGGGTAGGGCGGGGGCCATGAATCAGAATTCGAGGGACTCTGGAATTGATCCTCCGTGGGCCTTTGATCCGCGTCCTACACTCTCAAAAACACGACACAGAAAATGATCCGTTGTCGGGCGATTTGCCAGCGGGTTGTGGAGAACTGATGCGTCTCACCTGGATGAGTTTGCCGTTAATCCTGCCGCTTTCCCTGTGGACAGCGATGGTGTTTCCTGTGCCGATTCATGCCCAAGCCGCAGAACATTTCGGTTTGGAAAAAACGGCGGAGGCCGAACACAAAGAAATCCAGACGAGGGGGTTAGAACTTTTCCGCTCCCATGTTCGGGGACTCTTAATCGACACGTGCGTGGCTTGTCACGGGGCAGGAACCACGGAAGGAAGACTCGACCTGACGACTCGGGCAGGACTGCTAACAGGCGGTGAGCGAGGACCGGCAATCGTCGTGGGGCGGGGGTCGAAGAGTCTAATCACTCATTTGATATCGCATCGCCAGTCACCGCACATGCCAAAAACCGGCGAACGGCTTTCCGAAATGCAGATCGCCACGATCATCCAGTGGATTGACTTGGGGGCTCCGTATGACGCCCCACTGCTGGAGCCCTTGGCCGAATCCGAGTCTTGGACCGTACGTCAGATCTCCCCCGAAGCAACATCATTTTGGTCTTTTCAACCGCTACAAAAAAACACCCCGCCAGCGGCCGTTTACCACTGCGGGGAATCCTCCACGATTGATGGCTATGTCTCCCAGAAACTCTGCGAATCTCAGGTCTCTTCCACTGCGGAGGCCGGACGTGCCACGTTGATTCGGAGAGTCTTCTTCGATGTCATTGGCCTACCTCCATCGGTCAGCGACGTTCGGTCATTTGTGGAGGATGACCGAGAAGACGCCTACGAGCGGCTCATTGATCGTTTGCTTTCTGACCCCCATTATGGCGAGCGTTGGGGCCGACGTTGGTTGGATCTCGTCCGCTTTGCCGAAAGCCACGGTTTTGAACACGACTCCGATCGACATTCCGCGTTCCACTATCGGGACTTTGTGGTTCAGGCGTTGAATCAGGGAATGCCGTACGACCAATTTGTGCGATGGCAGATCGCGGGTGATGAACTGGCACCGAACGAACGTTTGGCGATGATGGCAACAGGCTTCCTCGCAGCAGGAGTTCATTCGACTCAAATCACCCAGAAGGAAGCCGAAAAGCATCGCTACGACGAAATGGATGACATGCTGTCCACGATTGGCACCTCGATGCTTGGACTCAGCATCGGCTGCGCAAGATGCCACGATCACAAATTCGATCCGATTCCACAGACGGACTATTATCGATTGCTTTCGTCGTTCACGACGACTGTCCGCAGCGAAGTCGAACTCGACTTCGATCCCGCCGGCTATGAACGAGCTAAGGATGATTTCAATCGCGAACACGCGCCGCTCGATCGCGCAGTCCGTGACTTCGAGACGCAACAACTGCCGCAACGATTCGTGGAGTGGCGGACGAAACATCCCGAGGCATTCGAGAAGCCGGCATGGATCATCCCGGCGGGTGTTGTCTTTCATTCGCTGCAGGGAACATCGTTCACCGAGCAGCCGGATGCCTCATGGATCGCGAGCGGTGCCCGTCCGGAAAATGATATCTGGAGCGTCACACTCGAGACCAAACTTCGCAACGTGAAATCGATTCGACTAGAAACGCTCGCTCATTCCTCGTTGGCCAAGTCGGGGCCTGGACGAGCCACTAACGGAAACTTTGCTCTGTCCGAGTTTTCGATTGCAATTCAGCCTGCGGGCAACGCGACGCCTGCGACACCCTCTGCCGTACGACTGACGTCGGTCAATGCCTCATTCGAGCAACGAGGGTTGCCTGCGGTCGCTGCGATTGACGCCAACTTGCAAACAGCCTGGTCCATCGATCCGGAAAACGGCCGGGATCACGCAGCCGTGTTTCGAGTTTCCGATCCCTTCGGCTTCGAATCGGGAACCCGCGTCACGATCACGCTGAAATTTGGGAACAATGCCCACCAATCGATCGGCCGCCCTCGAATTTCGCTCGCGACTCAGAGCGACTTACCTCCAGTCGTTGGCGAAGCGATCACCGAATCCCTGTTGACTCTTCTGGCAACTCCCTTTGAGCAGCTCACCAATGACGAAGCACGTCGGCTGCTGGATTGGTTCAAACCACAGGACGAAACTTGGCAGCGACTGGATCAGCGTCGAACGGCGCATGCCGCCACCGCTCCACGGGCTCGACTTCAAAAAGTTCTTATCGCGACGGAGGGACTGCCGCCTATCAAACTTCAGACTCAAGGGGATTCCGAATTCTTCAAGGAGACTCATTTTCTGCGGCGTGGGGAGACGTCCCAAAAAGAAGCTGTGGCAACTCAAGGATTCCTCCAGGTACTGATGACAAATCCCGAGTCGCCCGAATTCTTTCAAGCACTTGCTCCGCCACGATCTAGAACATCCTTTCAACGAGCGTCACTGACAAACTGGCTCTCCGACTGCCGTGACGGGGCGGGAATTCTTTTGGCGCGCGTGATCGTCAATCGACTTTGGCAGCACCACATTGGTCGCGGAATCGTCTCGACCCCTTCCGATTTCGGGACTCGTGGAGAACGGCCAAGTCATCCCGAGTTGCTCGATTTTCTGGCGGGGGAACTCCTTCGACACCGTTGGGAATTAAAACCAATCCATCGCCGAATTCTGTCGAGTCGGGTTTACAAGCAGTCCTGCAAAACCGCGGGAGAAAGCCCCCTCAGGGATCACGAAAACAGGCTTTTCTGGCACCGACCACGTCGCCGATTGGAAGCAGAGGTCATTCGTGACGCATTGCTGGCGATCAGCGGCCGGCTTGATGATCGTCTGTACGGACCGGGAAACCTTCAAGAAAATCATTGCCGACGCAGTCTTTATTTTACGGTCAAACGCAGTCACTTGGTCCCCGCAATGTCGGTTTTTGACGCCCCTGACGGAACGACCCCGGTTGCGGACCGCCCCCAGACAACAGTGGCTCCACAAGCCTTGTTGCTCATGAACAGTGCTCCGGTGCGAGAGGCGGCACGCGATTTTGCGACGCGTCTGAGCGGCTCCTCGGTTGGAGACCTCGAGAGCGTCTCTGGCAACAACAGGCTCGAAGAAGCCGCCAAAATCGGTTATCTGACCGCAGTCGGTCGAACACCCTCCGCAGACGAGCTGTCGGATGCGATAGACTATTTACGCCAGCAGTCCAAGGCGTATTCGGCGAACGATTCCGACGCGGGCCTTTCCTCGGCACTCGTCGACTTCTGTCAGGTGCTCTTCTGCCTCAATGAATTCGTCTTCGTCGAATGACCGACTGTGAATGAGTCATCAGACCTGCCTTCAAAACTCGAACGGTTGATAGACTACGATGGCATTCCTCTGATCGGATACGGCCAAGAGCCTTGTCCGCGCAGTCAAACGGGGTCGCGAGAAACAGTGCCGCAACGTCACCTCTTTGTTTGAGAAATGTGTTTTTTGAGAAAGCCCACGCAGAACGCCTCTCGGGGATCCGATGGAGTCACTCGAAATGACAACACCTCGTCCGAGCGTACCGTCAGCCCCTATCGCTCGGGATCGGTCTCTCGCAAACGTGTTGCCCGCAACCCCAAACATGGTGGCGAGGCCTTAAGAGAACGCAGAGACGTTGACAATGACGCTGGCAACTCGCCTTGACTGGGTTCCCCCGGTCTTCAAAGTGGCTTCGCCAACGTGTTGAAAAACCTCGGCAAACGGGATTGGCCGAGAAGGTGGAGAATTCCAAGGATTCTGCGGTTCGCATATCCTTGAACACCCCGTGGCCATGTGTCATTCTGAGGTGATTCACGCCGCTGCCGCGTTCGCATCACGCCCTCCTCGTTTCGGAGTTTAATCCATGTCGAGAGTCCACTGCTGCCTCCCCTCGAAGAGATCCATCTGCCGCCCAACGCGATCAGGCAGTCTCCTCTGTGCGGTGCTGATTGCAATCTCCGCGGCCTGCGATCCCCTGAAGAGAGGCGCCTCAGTCGCCGCCGAAACGGCGCCGCCACCTCGCTGGAAATCATTGTTTGATGGTAAGACACTCCAACACTGGAAGAGTACCGAGTTCGGTGGCCAAGGACTGGTCCGTGTCAAGAACGGCATGATTGAGATGCAGCAGGGTTCCGAATTGACCGGGATTACTTGGACCGGTGAACCGCTTCCAAAAATCAACTACGAAATTTCGCTCGCCGCTCAACGCATTGAAGGAAATGATTTTTTTTGCGGACTGACTTTTCCCGTGAATGACAATCCTTGCAGCTACATCATTGGAGGGTGGGGCGGTGGCGTAGTCGGGATTTCCAGCCTCGATGGCTTGGACGCCGCGAATAATGACACAACACGCTATCAAACGTTTGAAAAGGGGCGATGGTATCGGATCCGAATTCGCGTCACAGAAAACGGCTTGATGGCGTGGATCAACGAACAGCAGATGATCGGCGTCGTGACGAAAGGACGGAAGATTTCCATCCGCACGGAAGTCGAATTATCGCGTCCCCTAGGAATTGCCTGCTATTCGACCGTGGCGGGCCTCAAGGATGTCCGAATTCGGGAATTGGAAATCGCAGAAACAACGTCCCCGATTACCGTGCCCGAACTCCTGAAAGCGGATGACCTGTAATCGAACTCAAATCACGGGTCATCAAGCTCCGTTCATGGATCCTGCCGCGGATGTCCTCCGAGCATCGACCCCGAATTATCGATGATGCTGTTTGCCACTGTCAAACAGCATCTGATGTTGTCGAATGACCACCTCACGAGTTTCAAACTGTTGACAATCGCATTGAAAAATTCAACAAACAGCTTGGAAACTCGAGCAATTCAAGACACGAACATCCTCTGGCATCACACTTGCTCCCTGAGGTGTTTGAGTCCTTGAGTCCCCTGATTATCCACGAGGCTTGTATGCACCCCGTTGAATTTCATCTCACAGTCCGATCTTTGGCTGAACTTGCTTTGCTGGCGTCGCGTGCCGGTCGGGACATCATTGATCACGGTCGCGAACCGTCGCTCGAATCACTACGAATCTTCTGGCAGCAGACTCGGGCCCTCCAAAAGCATTGGACGGGGAGACTCAACGAATGGTCTTCGAAAAATGATCCACAATTTGAGATCCTGCTTCAAACGGCTGAACAACTCTTCCTTTGCGAAATGGTTTCTCGGGTCTGGACAACGGTCTTGCTGGGGATTGATCAGAAAACCGGCCGGAATGACCTCACAAAGATCGGCCGCAACGTAGTCGGAGGCTTGTTACAAGTGCGGAATTCTGTTCTGTGGAGACTCACCGTCCAACCGATCGGCATGCAATCGCACATTGCTAAAATCGAGCAACTTCGGCGGCGCAGTGACAGATGGACGGATTTACTGATCGGCAACCTTGCGGGCAGCAGCGATTTGTTTGAGTTCGCTTTTGAAAAAGAACGAGCACGTGACTTCGCCATTGAGAGTATCGGCGTGGATCCGTGTTCTGGACCGTCTCCTGTTGAATATTTGCTGACGGCCGGACTCCGCATTGCGTTTCTTGAACAACTCTCCTCGACGTCACTTCAGGAACCAGCCTTTCTAAAGCTGATCGAATCAATATTCGCAGCACTGCCCTCCAATACTTTGGATTGCGAGGAGACGTTGCGATTGTCCCGAGAACAACGAGCCCTCGCTAAAACCTTGCCTGATAAATCGTCACTGCCAGCCTGGTTGGTCAACCTGACACAGACTTCGATTCCACAAACAAACGAGCCGTGCGACACAATTCCATTTCCCGGACCGCGTTTCGGGTTCCGAAAACGATACCCCCGATAGGTTTGTGAAGGGCCTTGGGTGCTGACTTGCATCGGTCATGATGATCGCTAGAATCTGAGCCATCTCTATGGTGGCTATAGCTCAGTTGGTTAGAGCGCCAGATTGTGATTCTGGATGTCGCCGGTTCGAATCCGGTTAGTCACCCTTGGGCCCCTGTTGGAGGGGCTTTTTTATTCCTCCGACCGATACGGCAACAGGATTTTCCAGAACCAGCAAAATCGCACGGTGTCCTCCTTAGCGGTAAGGCAATCCACCGGTAAGGCAATCCACCAGAGTGCGGCCGAATTCCGTGACCGAAAATCACTGGCTGTTGGGTGGATCGATTCGCCATCCGTGACCGCTGTGCTGGTCGTTTTGGGCGATCTGGGTGTACTGAAAACTTGGTGAGTGATTTGCCAATGCAAGGAAGCGACTCATGAGTTGGTGTGGCCTCGTCAACATCAACAAGCCTACCGGGATTTCCTCCCGCAAAGTCGTTGACTGCGTTCAACAGCTTGTCTGGCCGGCGAAGGCAGGACACGCCGGAACACTCGATCCTTTGGCAACCGGCGTGTTGGTTGTCTGCGTCGGCTCAGCGACCCGCTTAATCTCGCATATTCAATCGGGGCGCAAGCGATATATTGGCCGTTTTCTGCTAGGAAAACGCAGTCCAACCGATGACATCGATGCGGAGATGGTCGAAGGCGGCGCATGGTCGAATGTCACCGCAAATCAGATTCAACAATTGTTACCCGATTTTTTGGGAACGATTCAACAAACACCCCCACGAATCTCGGCCGTCAAAGTGGGTGGCCACCGAGCCTATAAACTCGCTCGCCGCGGCGAAGCCGTGGAACTTCAACCTCGGCCAGTCACAATCTTTTCACTGAAGTTGGCCGAGTTTCAACCACCCGAATTCGAGTTAGAAATTGAGTGTGGATCGGGAACTTATGTACGATCCCTCGGACGTGACCTGGGAGAGCGACTCGGCTGCGGAGCGGTCATGAGCAAATTGTGTCGCATGAGCGTTGGCCCATTCACTCTTTCGCATTCCATTTTGCTAGACTCGATCGATCGGCTTTCCCTGGCTCAAGCCTTAACACCACCACTCGCCGTGGTAGCCGACCTTCCTCGACGCAGCCTCGATCCAACGGAAATTTGTATGGTCCGTCAAGGTCAGGCAATCTGTTCGAAAATTGACTGTGACGTCAATTACGGAGGTGAAGTTACGCTGCTTGATGCCGATCAAACCCTGATCGGTATTGCCGTCCGAGAAGCATCGTCACAGCGATTGTTTCCCAAAGTGATTCTGCATTCCACCCCGTGAGGGATTCCTAACGGAACGGAACTGCCGTCAGGGATTGGCAAGCCGTAACGCGGAAACGGCGTCATCATCAACAGGGGTCAACCGTGGCCAGATTGGCAACGCAGGAGAAGGATCTCGACTATCGATTCTGCGAGGAGAACGGCTACCGGCTGAGTCACGGCTTAACGAAGGCTTGAAACTTTGAGCTGACATCTGGAATGATTCGTCTAGGGATACACCAAGATCGACAGGATCTTTCAAGCCTTGGCTGATTGGAACGGCGTCAATTTGAGGTAGCAGAGCAGGGCGGGAAACGTCTACCGACCGAACAATTCGACGCGTCTGCAAGGCGCGTCCCGGATTCAATGCCTTGAGTTTCGCCTCCAAGGGAGCAGTCGCTGCTGGAATTTCTGTTTTCAAACCGCGCTGATCCGAACGAAGAACGTCTGTTGATGAAATGACGTCCGATTCGTTAGCACGAAGCGATTCCGTCACCGGAGAAGCTGGCTGCGTGGGTTGAGGTTTTTCTAGGGGATTCAATTTGATGGCGTCACTCGGGGTGTCTGAACTCTCTATTTTTGCCGGTCCGGAGGGGGGCTCGGTCCCTTTCGTTTCCACCTTGGGTTCGACTTCTTTTTTAGGAGTGGTCGCGATCTTGATCAACTCCGGCGGCTTAATGGCAATTGTGGCCGGGGTTCGAGGAGAAGACAGGGCTCGCAAACGATCGCGATATAGGATCACGGAATTGAGGGTGTGATACAGTGGGCCACAGTCGATCTGACGCTGGCGATGGATCACCAGTTCGCGACACAACATCGAAACGGCGTTTCTTACCCAAGGCTCGCTGATTCGATTGTCAGGAACGGCAATCGAGAGAAACTCCATCGTATGCCCGGTGGTATTGAAGCGTTCGTTGGGGTCATCCGTGTACCCAACGGATCGATAGGACTTGCTCGAAAATGACCCATCACCGTTCTGCAGTGAACGCGCCAGTTCGATATGCTGTCGTATCTTGAGGTCTGCTTGCGACCAAATCCCCGCCAACTTGCCGCCGGCCTTGAGATACTTGTCACGAGTTCGCGTCAGAGCGAACAGACGATGGTTTCCCCCACAAGCCGCTCCCACAACGGGAAGCCCCGTTTCAATCTGTACCAGACGCTCAATGCTCCAAGCTTCCTGATGCTGATTCAACCATTGGTCGCTTGGATTGAGATAATGCTGCAACGCCCACAGGACCCAAGTCACCTCTTCGTTGGCGTTCACTTCCCACTTGATGTTTCGAACCATGTCAGCCATCGTCGCCCGTTCGCCAGCGACTTTGAATGAAAAATCTTCCGGGAGTTCACATTGCGAAAGCAGCGCCATGAACTGTGCCGGATGTCCTTCAAAGGCCCATTTACGAGTGAACGAGTGAAACTTCACCCCTTGAGGTGTCTTGAAAATCAGCGGCTTGTTGTCGAAGGATGGTTCCGCGTTGGCAATCCAATCGATAGCACGAATCTTTCCACCCTCCACGAGCTTCAATTGGAAGTCTTGTTTCAGTGCCAGAATTCCATGAAAAATCTGCCACGGTGAGTGTGGAGTCGGTCCATCCGCCGTTAAAAATCGCGAACTAGTGACGGAAATGGCTTGGTCAAGTTGCTGGAGGAGGGGATCCAACGATCCGGCCCTAGGTGATAACCCATCACTAACTGGTCTGGCCGAAAGAGGCTTCACTGGTTGTTGCGCAAATAACTCGGCGGAGAGGAAACCCATTGCCACTGCAATGAGGGCCCTCAGCAATGTCTGTCTCCGAATGAGTCGCACAGTTCCTCCCTAAACAAATCAGATGCGATCTTTTAATCGTCGTTCTTCACCAGATAAAACGGGATCCGCGATGACACACCGTCTCTTTTTAACTGGGAATCGGCCATTTTCGCCGATCGGTCTGATTTCAAACATCAAGAGCCCTGCCATTCTTTTCGGCAGTGACTAGCGGTCAACATCAACGATCCGTTCGAGCACGGCACTTTTTTACCGGACAACTTGCACTCGGAATTCCCGGCAGCGAATAAGTGCCGCTACAAAGCGAGGAGCGGCACCGAGGCCGGTACCGCGCGCAAAACTTATTGAGGACTTGTGATCAAGAGTTCAAAAACTCGACTGGAGCCTCAATCGGTCTTCTCGGGCGTTCAATTCGAAATCGAAGCGACCCGATAAAGAGACACGATGTGCTGCGGACATTCGTGGTCAGAAGAAACGACGCGCCCGCTGCCTCTGGTCGCCACATCGCGCGGTTTTAAAACGGCAC
>Ga0315284_10004104_pt1 | contig 20698 bp, 25 predicted proteins | sample YL17G09_16_MG_FD_203696 | JGI IMG/M metagenome (GOLD analysis project Ga0315284, IMG submission 203696) | Sediment microbial communities from Yellowstone Lake, YNP, Wyoming, USA - YL17G09_16 | ecosystem: Environmental > Aquatic > Freshwater > Lake > Sediment | place: USA: Wyoming | collected...
AAAGTGAAGAGTTTACAAAGACCAAAAAGGAAGTATACGATGCCATTGATAGGGCGATAGAAAGGGCCGACGTGGCTGAGTCAGAACTTGATGTTGCAGCAATGCGTGAGTGGCTTCGCGAAAAATGGTTTGGTTATATTCGCGATTTTGATATTAACAGTGGTGGAAATTTTGCTGAGAGCGTCTTAAGGAGTAGAAATAACAGAAGGTCTATTTATTTGGGATCGGCTGGCGGAGTTGCTGCGAATTACGACAAATGGGGCAACGAAGTGAGCCTGTCAACTCTAAAACACCCCGACTAAGAGACAAAAAACCGCCCTGAGCTTGTCGAGGGACGGTTTTTTGTTGAGCGAGGCAATAAAACTAGCGTGCGTACTCAATAACGCGGTTTTCGCGGATAACTACAACTTTAATTTCGCCCGGGTATTTTAATTCTTCTTCAATTTCTGCTGCGATTTGTTTCGCTATTTTTTGAGCTCCCAAATCGTCAACCCTGTCTGATTTTACAAATACACGGATTTCTCTGCCAGCTTGTATGGCGTATGTTTTTTCAACTCCTTCAAATTTATTAGCAATATCCTCTAATGCTTTCAATCTCTGCAGATAATTTTCCAAGGTGTCTTTTCTGGCACCGGGCCTGGAACCGGAAATCGCGTCAGCTGTTTTTACAATTGCAGCCTCCAAAGTTTCTGCAGGATAATCTTCATGGTGGGCTCTCATTGCCTTTATAATAGCCTCTGATTCGCCGAACTTTTCCAAAATTTTAATTCCAATTTCAATATGAGAGCCCTGTATTTGCTGGTCAATCGCCTTTCCAATGTCGTGCAAAAGTCCTGCTCTTTTTGCAATCTGGCTGTTGGCTCCCAACTCATCTGCAATTGTTTCTGATATCAGGGCAACTTCCATTGAATGCAATAAAACATTCTGGCCGTAGCTTGTTCTGTAAAATAATCTGCCGAGGATTTGGATTAACTTTTCGTTTAACCCGATAACTCCAACATCGTAAGCTGCTTTTTCGCCGGCTTCTCTTATTTTAACTGAAATTTCTGCTTTTGCTTCTTCATATTTTTCTTCAATTTTTGCCGGCTGGATTCTGCCGTCAGCAATTAATTTGTCCAAAGCAACCTTAGCAATCTGCCTTCTTATCGGGTTAAATCCGGAAATTACAACTGATTCCGGAGTTTCGTCAACAATCAATTCAACGCCGGTTAATTTTTCAAATGCCCTGATGTTCCTGCCTTCTTTTCCGATAATTCTGCCCTTTAACTCTTCGTTGGCCAAAATAACTGTTGTTGTTGTAAGCTCCTGCGATTGGGAAACTGCGCACTTTTGAATTGCCAGGGAAACAATTTCTTTTGCCCTGTTTTGCAGTTTTTCCTGATTTCCTTCCTCCAATTTTTTCATTCTTTCTAAAATTTCTTTTTCATTTTCTATTTCAACCAAAGCCAATAATTCTTTTTTGGCATCCTCTCTTGAAAGCGAAGCCACTTTTTCCAGCTTCCCTTCCGCCTCAAGCCTCAACTGCTCTAAACTTTCTTTTATGGTTTTTAATTTTTCTACTTTATCTTGAAGCTCTTTTTCTTTTCCTTCAAAATCAGCGATTCTTGTGGCCAGCAGATTTTCCCTGTCTAATAAAAGCTGCTGGGCTTTCAAAAATTCTCTTCTTCTTTCGTCAACGTCTTTCTGCGCCCTCTCTATAATCTCAGCAGACTTCTTTTCTGCCGATTTTACCATTTGGCTGGTCTCTTCTTTGACGTCAATTACTCTTTTTTGCAGTTTTGCCTCTAATGTGCCTGCTCTTCTTTTGGCCAAATTTTGCCTGATGTAATATCCCAAAACAGAACCGAAAATCAAAGCAACGGCGCCCAATATAACGTAAATAACAATTTGATTCATTTTTTTTGACTGATTTTCACGGATAGTTTAACGGATTTCCACGGAACACGAATTTCTTATCCGTGATCTGTGTAAATCTGTTTTCAAATCTGTGTAAATCTGTTTGCTTTAAAATAATAAAAACTCACCTTAGCGAGGTGAGCTCACATGCGATTCTATTTTCTACTTTCTGGGTTCTATTTTCTAGTTATTCTATTTCCCGCCAATTACTTCATCAATTAAGCCATATTTTTTGGCTTCTTCTGCGGTTAAATAAAAATCTCTGTCAGTGTCTGTCTCCACTTTGGCTAGTGATTGACCTGTGTGGGATGAAATAATCTTATTTAACTTCGCTTTCATATGAAGAATCTGTTTTGCAGTAATTTCAATGTCCGCCGCCTGACCCTGCATGCCTCCGGCAACTTGGTGCAATAAAATTTCGGCATTGGGTAAGGAAAATCTCTTTCCTTTTGTTCCCGCTGCCAAAATAACTGCCGCCATCGAAGCCGTAAGCCCTATGCAAATGGTAGAAACCGGACATTTCAAATACTGCATCGTGTCGTAAATGGCTAAACCTGCTGTAACCGAACCTCCTGGGCTGTTTATATAAAGCTTTATATCTCTTTTTGAGTCCTTTGATGCTAAATAAAGCATCTGGGCAATAACCACATTCGCATTCATATCTGTGACCGGACCCGCAAGAAAAATTATGCGCTCTTCTAAAAGCCTTGAAAATATATCGTATGCGCGCTCACCGCGCTGTGTTCTTTCTACAATAGTTGGTACTATTGGCATTTGTTTTTAATTAATACGTGTAATTTACTTTGAAAGATTTTCCAGCAATTGGAATATCTTTTCATTATGAATTACTCCTTTAGTATACTCTTTTAATTCGTTAATGTCAATTTTGGCTAACTGCTCTTTGGAATAATTTTTGATAGATTTTGCCATTTCTTCCTCAACTTCTTTATCGGAAACTTCAATATTTTCTTTCTTTCCAAGCTCTCTCAAAACCAAAAATCCTCTCAACCTTTTTTCTGCTTCCTTCTTATATGTTTCTTTTATTTCCTGTTCTGTTTTTTTAATAGACGCCAAATATTCCTCAAAACTGATTTTTATGCTTTGCGTTATCTTATTTTTTAAATCCTCCATTAATCTTTGCTGTTCATATTCAACCATTGCCGTGGGCATCTCAAACTTTGCCTTTTCGGCAATTTTTTCCAAAATCTCTCCGCGTTTTCTCTGTTTTTCTTCTTCTGTTTTTTCTGCCGTAATTCCGTCTTTCATGCTTTTTTTAAGGGCAACCAATGTATCAAAACTCCCCAGCTGTTTTGCAAATTCATCGTTAATTTCCGGCAACTCCATTTTCTGCACCGAAATTACTTTTACTTTGAACTCACCATCTTTGCCGGCCAAATTTTTCTGAGGAGAAGTTTCCGGAAATTTAACTGTAAATGTTTTTTCTTCGCCAGCCTTCATCCCAACTATTGCCTCTTCAAATCCGTTCATAAATCCTGCTTCTCCCAAAACAAACTTGTCATCTATCTCTTTCCCGCCCTCGATATCTTTACTTGAATATTTTATTTCAACAAAATCCTTCAGCCCCGCAGGGTTATTATGCGCAATAAATTTTGCCCTGGTTTTTTGCAAATAATTTATAGAGTCTTGAGTTTCTTCTTCGGTAACGGAAATTTCGGCGCCTTTTACGGCTTTTGAAATTTCTTTATAATCTGGTAACTCAACGTCTGGCAAAACCGTAATTACTGCCTTAAACGCAAAAGGGGAGCCCTTGGCTATTTTTATAATAGAAACTTCCGGATTTCCAACTGGCTCCAATTTTTGTTCTTTAATATAATCCAAATAAACATGCTGAACTGCGTGGTCGCCAGCTTCCATTAACAAAGCCTCGGGCTTTATTTGGTCTTCAACCATACTGGCCGGAGCTTTTCCTTCGCGAAATCCATTCACTTTCACGTGATGTTTTAAATGTTCCACTGCATGCAAAAAGTGCTCCTTAAACTCGTCTGCTGTTAATTCAAATTCCAACTCTATTTGAGATTTTTCTAACTTTTTTTGTTTAACTTCCATAATTTTATTTTCTGCTTACTGATTTTACTCTTTTTCTATATTAAAAGGATTAATATCCATAAATTTATTTTTTATTTAATTGGACAGCCTCCCGCTTTTATATTTCCAAGACTGTCCCAACTTCCTCCATTATAAACTTTTTCATATCCATTGGTTTTTAAAATTTCCGACGCAGTGGCGCTTCTGGCTCCCGATGCGCAAACTAAAACCGTGGGCACATCTTTTTGTAACCAAGACATTGCCTCGCCAATCTCATCTAACGGAATATTTAGCGAGCCCTCAATATGCCCCTCTTTATATTCTTCGGACGTTCTAACGTCCACAATCAACGCCCCATTTTCAATAATTTTTTCCAACCCCTCTTCCATAAATTTATTTAACTTTTTCCAATAAAATTGTTCTATTTTTACAATCGATTTCTGACCTATAGCCAAATTTTGATAAAAAACTTATTCCCAACAAAGGCAAACCATTAGCAATTAAAACTTCAACAACCTTTTTCTCACCCTCCATATCTGCAAAGGCCAAGGCAGTAGGAACAGTTATAATTTGCCCGGTTGGAATTCTCACAGAAAGAGTCCCACTTATTTTTAATCCTAATTCTGCGGCCATTTTGTGAGTGATTTGCAAATATCCAGTAAAACCAGTGTCTAAAACAACAAAAGGAGCCCTTATTGTTTGGCCCCAAATTATAGAAATTTTAACAATTGGCGTATTCTGTCTAAAAAGTCCTTTTACCATGACTGTTCAACAAAATAATTCGCAAGAGTTTCCGCATAATCAAACCCGATCTTAACAACATAAAAAACCTTATCTGGATGAACTTTTTTCGCAGTTTCAACTGCTTCAATTGAATCATCGGCCAAATAAACATCCTTACTATCAGTTTCTATGGCTAAAAACTTACCGTTATGTTGCGGTTCATATTTTGATTTAATCTCGATATAAATTTTCTCACCTTCTGATGATATTTTTTGTATATCCGCCTTCTTTATTAAATCTTCATCCATAATTTTTTGTTTATACTATTACTATGCCTTAACTTTACCAAAAAATTCCTGGCAAATCAATTTTTCTACCAGCCGGCAGGCAGGAATTTCCGCCATAAATTTATTCAATTATTTTTCAAATTGAATTACAACTAAACCTTTTTCTTCAATATCTTTTTTCTGACCAAAATCGTCAAGCTTAAAATTTAAAACAAAATCAACTTTTTTCTCAATTTTTCTGCCGGTGTATTCTTTTGTTTTGGGATCCCATTCCTCCAAAATCAAAGTATCTCCTTCTTTTACATCAAAATCAGCAACCCTCAACTCAAACCGCTTTTTTCCAGAGTTTACTTTATCAAAATACTCCGGCCAAATTTTCCTTCGCCAGGCCGTAGCTTTATGCGTAGGCTGGTTTTTTATTTCCGCCATAAACTTATTTTTTACTCTTTAACCTCGGGGATTTTTACCTTACTTTAACCAGCGGAATTGGCAATTTATTTTTTTCGATATAAAAATTAATTGTTCTCATAAACCCAAAAGTGTATTTTTCTGGGTTTTGATTCATATCGCTAACTATTTCCTCCAATTTCATCGGAATTATCTTTTCAACTTCCTTTGGTTCAATAGTAATATTTTTTACATCTTCGACTGTTAGATCCGCCTCAAAAAGCCCAAAAAAATGGTCGATTGTTGGATTTCTGGGAGCGGTCTCATTTCCATAAAAAGTGCCGACTTTTTTCAAATCTTTAACAATACCCAATTCTTCTTTCATTTCTCTTTCTGCGGCCGCTTCATAAGATTCTCCCAGGCCAACATGCCCGCCGACCGAATGGTCAAACAAGCCGTCTTTTTTTCTGTGTTGAACCAATAATTTTCCCTCTGGCTCAAAACAAAAAACAGCAGAAACTCTGTGTATATATGCATTTTCATGAGCTTCTTCCTTGGTAGTTTGCCCAATTATATTATCGTTTATATCAACCCTATCTACTAATTCCATAAATTTATTTTTAATCATTACCTCACCAACTTATACTTCTTCAAATTTTACTTCTTTCGGAAACATTAATTGGAATGGGTATCCAACGTAATTTCTTTCAATTTTTCCGCAACCGATGTCCTTCAAAAATTTCACCATTCCGGCCGTCACTTGTTTTGGGTCGGCATTAGCATCTTTGCCCTTATACTCAACCTCAACAAAATCACCAAGCCCTTCTATGCTATCCATAGCAACCTCATAATCTTTGTAATCCCAAGCTTTTCTCACCTTGTTAACCGTGGTTACATTTTTGAAGTCCAAAACTTTTAATATCTTATCCATCTGGTCAATTTTATCAATTGAAAACTCATATTCGTCAGCGTGCGTGCTTTTTCCGTTGCCGTCATAATACCAATTTTTGTAAGTCATTAAATATTTTCCGTTGGAATTCCTTAATCTTAGCCATTCTTTTACCGGCCGAACTGCGGTAAAATCCCGATGCGCCGGAGAAAAATATTCGTCAATCTGATGGTCTTCGTATTTAAATTTTCCATTTTTATCTAAAAACTCCGCCAACAACTGGCTTTTCTCAATTTTAACCTGGATCTCAATTTCTATATTTTCCATATTTTTACAAATTTAATAATTTTAGCCTACTTTTTTATATTTTTGGATAAATCAAGTTATCCACAGGTTCATTGACTTTTAACATTGACGCATGCTATAGTGAAAATGTCTTTCGGTTTACCATAAACTGAAAGGGTATAACATCCAAGAGCAACCTTCCGAAAGGAGGGTTGTTTGTTTATTTACCCTCTTTATCAAGTTCTGCCCTATGCTTTAGTTCTTTTCCCCAAATTTCTTCAATGTCTAAAATATCTACATAGCCATTTCCTCCAGTCTTAAGCTCATAAGATATATTATTTTTTGAAGAAAAGATATACACCCTTTTACCATGATTTTTTAAATAAGTAATAAGCGCCAAAAAATCCGAATCTCCAGTAAAAAATACCGCTGTTTCGTACCTACTAAGACAATGTACTGCTCCGATGGTTAGTTCAACATCCATATTTCCTTTTTCTTCAATCGATTCTCCATGTTCATCAACAATACTAATTCTTTTTAACTGTTTTTTTACAACCACAAAGTCTAATCCTTTTTGTAAATATGTATAAAACTTATGCTTTCCATCTAAATTATATCCTCTCGTTCCCTCCGCAGGATAGGCATCATAAAAGAAAAACTTTATATCTGTTCCATTGTATCTTTCCTTTATATATTTAATAACTTTTTCCCAATTTAAAAATCTTCCCTTGGCTTTTTGAGCTTGCCAAAGATTAGAGGCATCAATAAAAACGTATATCGTGTTATTTTCTTTTTTTATTTCCTCCATCTCCGCCATAAATTTATTTTTTACTTTCTTATATTTATCAGGTTAACCTAGCGCTAAAGGGGTCAACGCGTTGACCCCTTTGGATTTTATTGGGCCCTAGTGTAAAACACGCCTCTCCCCGTTTCTCCGACCTGCCTTATCTTACCCTCGCTTTGCAATTCGTTAAGATACCTCTGAACAGTCTTGTCGGAAACCCCCAGAAGCTTTTCAACGTCGTCGTTAGCTATTTTATCCTTGCTGTTAAACAATTCTAAAATTTTACTCTTGTGTTCTGCCTTTTCCTGCGCCTGTTTTTCAATCAAATCTTTCTTTTTCTGATCCGGGACGAAAAAGAAAAGAAAAAACAGGAAAAACAAAAAATATAACGGGTGCACAAACCCCAAAAATCCCAGAAACCCCAAAAATCCTAAATATTTATTTTTAATATCCATAAATTTATTTTTTAGCCTCGTTGATTTTTATTTAATTATATCATCTATAGAAAGAAAACACATTGAGCTTACAGACCCAATGTGTCTCTCCAATTCCTGCTCAGCAAATACGTAATAGTCAAACCGCTCTTTAGGGAGGTTGCGGTGTTCCTCCAGTTCACCCAATTAAACAACCTGTAAATTGCTTTTTTTCATATTTGGATAAAGTATCCCGAATTGGTGGGAAATGTTTCAGCCTCCGAGCCAATAACGACTAACTGCTTTGGTTTTGGAACAATTTGACGTACGAGGGCTGTTCTCCCTCGACAAAGTAAAGTTAGCTCTGAGCGCTGGAGGCAATCAGTTTTTCTATAAGTACAAATATCATTGTAGTTTATATTAATACTAATCACCCCCTATTAAGAGGCAATTACATTTTACCTCAGTAAAAAAGTATGTCAAATCGTCAACCTGTGGATAACTTTCGGTTTTCTTTCGGTATTAAAATGCTATAATTAAATTGTAAATTAAAACAGAAAAATTATGTTAACAAAAAAACAAAAACATATATTGGATTTTATTAAAATTTATACAAAAAAGAACGGTTACTCTCCCATCCTAGAAGAGATAGCTAAACACTTTAAATTAGCCTCTGTGGCGACCGTCCACCAACACGTTGCTGCCCTAGAACAAAAGGGATATTTAAATAAAACCGAAAATCAGCGGAGATCAATAAATGTTTTTGGAAAAGAAAAACTTATAAGCGTGCCCCTCCTTGGGACAATTGCTGCTGGAGGACAGATTGAAATGTTCCAACAAAGTGGTGAAACGATAGCAATTACGAAAAATAAGATTAAACCGAACCAAAACTATTTCGCACTAAAAGTAAGTGGCGAGAGCATGATAGAAAAAAATATTAATAACGGGGATATAGTTTTGGTTAAACAGCAAAAAACTGCCAACAATGGAGATAATGTGGTTGCATTAATAGATGGTACCGACACAACGCTGAAAACCTTTTATAAAGAAAAAAATTACATAAGACTGCAGCCGGCTAACAAAAATATGCATCCGATAATAATAGAAAAAGATAGAGATTTTTCCGTACAAGGAGTTGTTACTGATGTAATAAAAACCAATGAAACAAAAGAGCAAATTCAACCTTTCGTTTTGCCTTCCGCAAAAGAAAATATTCATAAACAAAAAATAAACCCCTACTTTGAAGAAAGCGGGTTTACTCTATATTACGGAGATTGTCTTAATATACTTGCTCGGTTACCAGCTAATTCAATTGACATGATTTTTGCTGACCCTCCATATAATCTTTCTAACGGCGGCTTCAGTCTTCATGCTGGTAAAAGAGTAAGTGTTAATAAAGGTATGTGGGATAAAAGTAAAGGATTTAAGGACGATTATAATTTCCATCACAAATGGCTCGAGGCTTGCAAAAGAGTTCTTAAACCACAAGGAACCCTTTGGGTGAGCGGAACATATCACTCAATTTATCAATGTGGCTATGCGCTCCAATCTCTAGGCTATCATATATTAAACGATATTTCATGGTTCAAACCAAACGGCTCACCTAATTTAAGCTGTCGCTACTTCACGGCATCACATGAAAATTTAATTTGGGCACGCAAAGATAAAAAAGAAAAACATATTTTTAATTATGAATTAATGAAAAATGGAAATTGGGAAGAAGATTTTATAAAAAAACCTAATTTACAAATGCGTTCTGTCTGGGCAATTTATCCGCCAAAAAAATCTGAAAAAAAATTTGGCAAACATCCAACCCAAAAACCAATAGAACTTCTGAAACGAATTATTCTCGCATCAACAAAACCGAACGCCACTATTTTAGACCCTTTCACTGGAAGTTCGACAACTGGAATTGCTTCGGAGGCAATCGGAAATAGAAAATTTATTGGGATAGATACTGAACAAGAATTCTTGGATATATCAATAAAACGGTTCAAGGAAGTGAAAAGTAATTTGATTTCTTAGTTGAAACCCGGTACTGCGGCTTGAAGCACTTCGGTATAATGTTTCTTACCGTCGATATAATCTCTCAATGCAAGCAGAAGATTGCGAAACATGTAAGCACCAGGGGTGATTTTCTCATTTTTGCAGAAAAGTTCTATAACCATTGCCACATAATCAAGCGAAAGCGTGTAAGATTGATCCAAACGAGCATAGCGAGTGGCAATTTCCTCAACGGTTTCAAGTTTATAATTATTTCGTTCTTGAACAGAGGAAAATGGGGTTGTACGTTTGTAATATTTTATGTAATATTCAACAATTTCACGCACTTCATTCCTATATTCGGGAATTTTCAACAACAAATCAACAACCCAAAAAGTATGTGTCGGCGGGCGGAGAATTTTATCGGGTCCTGGTATAAGAATTTTTATCACAAAATCAATGTCCGGCCTCGCCCCACGATTGCCCTGGAATAGTCCAACCAAAGTACCGTCTTTCGTTTTGTACGTCTTAAACGCTTCTTTGGACATCCCTTTAACAGACGCTTTCATCTGTTTAAGGTTTGTGCCATCAAAATAGTTTGTATTGTAAACCAAAGTAGATTGCGACATATTTATTATAATCTAACACTTTTCCCAAAGGAGATCAAATTATGCCCTAATAAAAAAATATGATATAATTTTCACAATTATTATTTAAATAAAAAGCTATGACATTAATCAAAACTTATACCGCAATAATTAAAATTACTTTTGAAACTCACGAAAAAGAAAATCCTCGTACGATTGCTAAAAATATGGCTATTTGTTTTAGCAATATGAGGGGAGCTAATCTACATAGTTATGGCGAGTTAGAAAAAATTATTGAAGAAACTAACAACAAAAAAGAGCCCATTTAAAGAGGACTTCTCCAAATTTAAAACAAAAACCGCCTTTCGGCGGTTTTTGAACACCTCAGACCTGTTTGAGGTGTTTACTAAACTAGGAAAGCTACGATTAACAACGCGACAATGTTCAACACCTTAATCATTGGGTTAATTGCAGGGCCGGCGGTGTCTTTGCTGGGATCTCCAACAGTATCTCCCGTTATCGCCGCTTGATGAGCGAGCGAACCTTTGCCTCCGTGCGCTCCGCCTTCAATATATTTTTTTGCATTATCCCAAGCGGCGCCTCCAGTTGTCATTGAAATTCCCACAAATAATCCTGTAATAATTGCACCAATTAATAATCCGCCCAAGGCTTCGGGGCCCAAAATAAATCCAACTAAAATTGGAGCAACAATTGGAATTAAGGCCGGAATCATCATTTCTTTAATTGCGGCTTTTGTAACAATGTCCACGCATTTTCCATATTCTGGTTTTGCGGTTCCTTCCATTAAACCTTTTATATTTTTAAATTGTCTGCGAACTTCTTCAACAACTTTTCCTGCGGTCTTTCCAACAGCTCCCATTAAGAACGAAGCAAACAAGTAGGGGAGTAATCCACCAATTAAAAGTCCTGCAACAACTTGCGGGCTTGTTAAAGAAAATGTAGCTCCACCAATACTTACTTTTTCTGAATATGCAGCAAACAAAACCAAAGCTGCCAATCCGGCCGATGCAATTGCATAACCTTTTGTAACTGCTTTAGTTGTGTTTCCAACTGCGTCCAGTGCGTCTGTAATTTTTCTAACTCCTTCTGGCATTCCAGACATTTCTGCAATTCCTCCTGCGTTGTCGGTAATTGGGCCATAAGCATCAACCCCCACAACAATTCCAGAAATTGAAAGCATTGCCACGCCAGCTAACGCAACTCCATAAATTCCTCCAAAATGAAAACTTAAAATTGTTCCAAAAGCAATTAACAAAACTGGCATTGCTGTGGATTGCATTCCCAATCCAATTCCCCTAATTATATTTGTTGCGTGACCGGTTTCACTGGCTTTGGCAATACTTTTTACCGGGCCATAACTTTTTGAAGTGTAATATTCTGTAATAACAAACATCCCCGCTGCAATTACCAAACCAACTAATGTTGAAAAATACAAATTATTTGCCGATATTGCTTGCCCAACCATTAATTTTGAAATTACAAAATAAAATGCAATTGCACTCAAAATTACTGTGGCAGCCAATCCTTTATACATAGAACCCATAATTGATTCTGACTTTCCTAATCTCACAAAGTAACTTCCAATAATTGAAGTTAAAATTGAAACGCTTCCCAAAACCAATGGCAATAAAACAAACTGCAAAGACCTTGGGAATAACAATGCGCCCAAAATCATTGCGGCAACTATTGTAACCGCGTAAGTTTCAAAAATGTCAGCAGCCATGCCTGCGCAGTCTCCAACATTATCTCCAACTTGGTCGGCAATAACTGCTGGGTTTCTTGGATCGTCTTCGGGAATTCCTTTCTCAACTTTTCCCACCAAGTCTGCTCCCACATCTGCGGCTTTTGTGTAAATCCCTCCGCCAACTCTGGCAAAAACAGAAATCAAAGAAGCTCCAAATCCCAAAGCAACCAAGCCTTCAATTCCTGTTAAAAGATAATATCCCGAAACAGATAATAAACCCAGAGAAACAACCATTAAACCTGTAATTAAGCCTCCCTTAAAAGAAATGTCCAAAGCTTTTGCCAAACCTTTTTTTGCGGCTTCGGCAACTCTTGTGTTTGCTTGTGTTGAAACAATCATTCCAATAAATCCCGAAACTCCGCTCAAAACTGCTCCAATTAAAAATCCAATGGCAACTTTCCAGCCCATAAAAAATAATAAAACAAAAATAACCAAACCCACAATAGCAATTGTTTTATATTGTCTTTTTAGATAACTCATTGCGCCTTCTTGAACTGCTGCTGTTATTTCAATTGCTTTTCCCGAAGCAACCGGCGATTTTTTAATTTGCATCACCAGATACAACACAAACACTATCGCAAACAACGAAACTATCATCGGAAAATATATTAGCGACATATATTGTTCGTCATTCCCAACTTGATTGGGAATCCAGGTTTTTGATTCTGGATTCCCGCTTTCGCGGGAATGACATTAAATTATTTTTTTAAATTTGTTTAAATTTGTTCAAGACCCGACCTTAAACACTTTGATTATATTACGCTCCCGGCTCTTGACACGGGACTATAATCTGCTATACTTAAAGTGTATCACCAATGGAAAGTCAGCCCTTCAAGGTTTCATCCTTGCGGGGCTCTTTCTTTTTATACGACAATTTTGTTTCCAAATCATTCATATACCGCAAATGGGGCCTAAATATGTCCCACTTTAACAGCGCGGAAAATTTGAAACGATTTGGGATCATAATATTTTTTAACTTACCCTTTTCCAACAAATATTGAGCCAAACAGTAAAAATCGCCATCACCGCTAACGATAATTGCTTTATCATAGTTTGGATACTCAATCATCGCATGCAGAACTAATTCTGCGTCACAATTGCCCTTCAACATTCCATCTCTATATATAAGTGTTGGTTTAAAAATACAAACAAACCCGGCTTCTTGCAATGCTACATACAAATCATTATTACCGCTGACAAAACCTAAAAACAAAAATGCTTTTGCGACGCCGTATTTTTCTCTAAGATATACTCTGTATTTTTTCCAATCCAATTTCCACCCAAGCGCTCGAATACTCAGGTTAAGATTTTGGCTGTCAATAAATGCAAAATTATTTTCTTTTGGAATCATTTATGGTTATTTTTTCTCCTCGACTTCTTCGATTTCCTCGGTTTTTTCTTCTTTTTTAGCTTTTTTGGCTTTCTTCTCTTTTTTTGGCTTTTCGTCAGAATTAACACCCGGTGTTTTTTCGTTCAACGCCGGGTGTTGTACGGAATCAGTTTCTTCATCCTTTGGAACTTCTGTTGGTTTAATGTCTATTTTCCAGCCGGTTAATTGAGCAGCTAAGCGGACATTTCTGCCGTCTTTGCCGATGGCTAATGAAAGCTGGTCTTCCGGCACAAAAACAATCGCGGTATTTTTATCTTCAACTTTTACGCCGACAATTTTTGCGGGCGACAAAGCATTGGCAATAAATTTTTCCGGCTTTTCATCAAACGCTATTACATCAATTTTTTCTCCGCCAAGCTCATTTATTACTGCCATAATTCTCGTTCCTCTTTGCCCAACGCAAGCTCCAATGGGGTCAACTCCTTCCTCATTTGAAACAACTGCAATTTTTGTCCTAAAACCCGGCTCTCTGGCAATTGCTTTTATCACAACTGACCCGGATGCAACTTCAGGAACTTCCAGCTCAAATAATTTTGAAATTAATTTTGGATAAGCCCTGGAAAGCATAACAACAGAACCTTTTGGAGTGTCTTCCACCTTCATTATATAGAGCTTCAATCTTTGGCTCGGCCTGTAAAATTCTCCGGGAATCTGCTCTTCTCTGTTTAAAATTCCCAATGTTTTTCCGATGTCCACAAAAACAGTGTGGCCTTCAACCCTCTGCACAATTCCAGAAACAATTTCGCCTTCCTTTGACCTGTACTCCATGGAAATTGTTTCTTTTTCCGCTTCCCTGATTTTCTGCAAAATAACCTGCTTGGCTGTTTGAGCGGCAATTCTGCCGTAATCCTGTTTGGAAACCAAAGGAATCTCAATCTCCTCGCCAGCTTTTATTTTTGGATAATCTTTTTTGGCGTCTTCCAGCATTATATGTTTTTCCGGATTGAAAACATATTTCCTCGGGACATCAGTCCCGTCCTCCGAAGCCTTGGCGTAGGAGGATTCATCGGCAGGCATGGATTTGTTTTCCTTCATTTCCTCAATTTCTTCGTCGGTATAAAGCATTGATTCGTCAACAACCAATTTTACCTGCCAAAACTTAACATCGCCCGACACAGCATTGAATTTTGCCTTTATTTTCTGGCCCTTTTCGCCGTAATCTTTTTTGTAGGCAGTGGCGATTGCCGCCTCAATAGTTTCTATCACCTTTTCCGGTGAGATTCCTCTTTCCTCCGCAATTTGAGCCAAAGCTCCCTTAAATGATTTTATATCCATAAAAATAAAAGTCCGATTTCCATCGGACAGATTAATTCATTACTTGATTATTATATTAGTTTAGCAAGCCAAAATCTACATGTCAAGCAATAAGGCGAGGCAGTGAATCCGAAGCGTACCTCGCAAGGCAATTTTGCACGGCTCGCCCGCAGGCGAAAAATTGCCGCGAATTGAGCGAGTCCGCGCTGGCGGACGAGCGCTAGCAAAGGATTTACTGCCAAGCGTCACGAAACAATGTTTTCATGGTGGGTGAGACGGTCAACTGACATGTCGGGCTTCAGCACAATGCAAATAGCGTCGATTCTTGCAGGCCCGTCCCATTTTTTAAACGCCGAATAACTTTTTGCGTTTTGCAAAACTTTCCAGAGTTTTTGCCTGTTTATTGTATCTTCCGGGCTGCCAAAATTCTCCCCAATTTTTGTCCTTACCTCTACAAATACTAAGGTTTTTTTGCCGAAGAGCAATCCGCCTGGGGCGGATGCAATCAAATCAATCTCAGCATATTTTGTTTTATAATTTTGCTCCAAAATTTTATACCCATTCTCTTCCAAATACTTTCTGGCCAAATCCTCCCCAATTTTCCCCACATAATTATGTTCCGCCATATTGCATTAAGAAGCTTAATAAAAAAATTATAACTAAATATATCTATTTCGCCTCAGGTTAACATTATGTTAACCTGACCGTTTTTTAATTGTGTTTTATTATAGATAATAGTTTCTTTATATCGATATCTTTCTTGAGAATAATAAAATTGCGACCCAGTTTTTGGCCCTTTATGGAACCCTGCCTCACTCTTTTAAAAACAGAAATCCTGCTAATTCTTAGTAATTTAGCCAATTCACTCACCGTATAAAAATTTTTCTCTATTTCACCTTGGCTCATTTTTTATATTTAATTTTTGTCACTTCAGGTTAACATAATATTAACCTATGCTTAGCCATTATGATTGTTTTTGCCCTATAAGTTTTTTAATAAGTGTAAAAGCCTCCTGCTTTTGCGACCTCGATAACCACCCCACAGATATATAACCTTTGTAAACAGGTGCCATAACGTCGTTTGAAATTAACTCCCCCAAAACAGAGTTATCAATAGGGGGTATTCCTTTTTTTAAAATTTCCAATGATTTACTCGCCACCACGGATGTAGAAGATTCATTTGTCAAAAACACATCGCTTATTTCTTCAATTTTAATATTCTTATCTGAATATCCAAAATTTCCCCTATATATTATTTTTTTATTAGTTATAATAAGCGCCATTCTTTTCCTAAGAAAATAGAATAAACGTCTTAAAAAAGACTCTGGCACAAAGGTTTTTATAATTTTTTCACCGTCGGTTAAATGTATTTTCATTTTTCCTCTTTTTTTACCTCTTTTTGAAAACCCATCATTCTGTTAAATAGGCTTGGACTTGTTTTTTTTACGTAATCTACCCATTTTTGGTATTGGGCCAGTTCTTCCTGCCAATGGTCTGCTGAAAGTCTACCGGGGCTAAATGCGAACGCTTCGCTTAGCAAAACATCGTCTTGTAGTTTCTCGTTATCTACAAGCTTCCCGTTTCCGCAATAAGCTTCCACCGCCGTCGGCTCAAAACCAAGCGCCAACCCAATTTCCTTATCATCTTTAGCCTCAATCGCTGAAACAATTTTTCTTAGGTTTTCGTCGTTACCACCTATAATAAAATCCAACCTCTCTTCCTCTCCAATTTTACGTCCTTTCTCAGATGGTATGCCAACCCAAACCCCGCGCCTGTTTTTTACTATATCAGCGGTTTTTTTCTCAATTACGCAAGGAAAATGGGCCTTCATAAAAGAAATAAGCTGATCGGTTTCTTCCTCCCCCACATACTCTATTATTTTCCCATTTTCTGTTCTTTTTATGTCCTTATTAATAAGTGCCGCAGATTTTAGCCCCGCTTTGGTCAATAAAATCCAAACCTGATCCTCCGGGCTAAATGGTGTTTTTTCTAAAGCCTCAATAAATTCAGGCGAAACCTCTTTTTCGCCCTCTCCCCATTTATTTTCTATGCCTCCTCCTTCTGCTAAATCCTCCCCAATTTTCCCCACAAAATTATGTTCCGCCATTTTGATCTACTTTGAATTGGTCCATAAACTTAAGTAATGCTACAGCTCTTGCCTTCCGCTTTTCATACTCGGGCATATCCTCGGGTTCTTCTGGTTTAAAGCCTACTGATCTTCTAACTTGGTCATAAGCTGTAGACTTGGTGCCTGCCTCATCAACCACCTCGTCAAAATATCTGCCCAAACTGGCTTTATTAAAAAGCCTTTCGGTGCTTCTTATCTGGCTGTTAAAAGAATTATAAGTATCCGGATCGTTTTCAACATACTGCAAAGAGCCCCTCAACTTATCAAGCTTCTCTTGTAATAAATTTCTGATATCGTTTTCAGGATCAACTTCAACGGAATTTTCTTGGTTATTCAATTTCTCTGGATTCATATTTTTATTTTTTAATAATATCGCTTATGCTGACTCGTAATTTTTTGGTTTGTATTGCAGGGCTTCGGCCATATGGGCAACTGTTATTTCTTCGGAATTATCCAAGTCGGCAATAGTTCTGGACACTTTTATCATTTTCATATAAGACCTGGCTGAAAGCTGAAACTTGGCCGAGGCCTGCGTTAATATTTGCTCTACATCTTTTGGGAGCTGGCAATATTTTTTAATGTGGCTGTTTTTCATTTGGCTGTTTGAATGAATTGGCTCATCAACAAAACGCGCTTCCTGTTTTTGACGGGCGGCAACAACTCTTTGTTTTATTTTTTCCGATGATTCTAAAAACTCGGAGTTTTTTTGGTTGTCGGAAAATTCCGAGGCGTCAACCGGCATCACAGAAATATGCAAATCAATCCTGTCTAAAATTGGACCCGAAACTCTTTTCTGGTATTTTTGTATTTGGTTTGGATTACATGTGCAGGTCTTTTTTGGATGCATAGCGTATCCGCAGGGGCAGGGGTTTGCCGAGGCAACAAGCATAAAATCAGCAGGGTAGGTAATACGCTGTTTGCTTCTTGAAATTGTTAAATATCCGTCTTCAAGCGGCTGGCGCATCGCTTCCATAATTGACCTTGGAAATTCATTAAATTCGTCCAAAAACAAAACCCCGCGGTGAGCCAAACTTATTTCGCCAGGTTGCGGTTTGCTTCCTCCGCCAACCAATCCTGCCAAACTCGCTGTGTGGTGAGGAGCCCTGAATTGCCTGGTTGTTATTAAACTCCCGCCTGGCGGAATTCCTCCGGAAGCTGAATAAATTTTTGTAACTTCTAAAGATTCTGCTTCGTTCAGCGGAGGCAAAATTCCCGGCAGCGCCCTGGCCAGCATTGTTTTACCGGACCCCGGGGAGCCGGTCATTATAATATTGTGGCCTCCGGCAGCTGCAATTTCCATTGCTCTTTTTGCCTGCTCTTGGCCCAAAACTTCTTTCATATCAAACTCAACATGCGCCGCATTTTCTTGACTGCCTTGTTTATAAACAATAGGAAAAATATCTATCTTGCCCAAAAGGTGATTGCAAATTTGTTCCAAATTTTCAACCGGAAAAACTTTTATTCCTTTTATGGCGGCCGCTTCATTGGCCGAATCTTTTGGCACAAATAAATTTGTAAAACCAAATTCTTTTGCAAAAAGCGCCATTAAAAAAGCTCCCTTCGTGTGCCTTAAGCTTCCATCAAAAGATAGTTCACCCAAAAATAAAGATTTTTGAGGAATTTGAAACTCAAGCACACTGCTTAAAATTCCAAGCGCAATTGGAAAATCATAATGCGAGCCTTCCTTTGGAACATCGGCCGGCGCCATATTAACTGTTATTTTCTTTTGCGGGAAATCAACATCACTGCTCACAATGGCGGTTCTCACCCTTTCTTTGCTCTCATCAACTGCCTTATCGGCCAAGCCAACAATTTCAAACCCGGGCAAACCCTTATTTGCCAAATTTATTTCAATGTCAACCTTTATTGTTTGGAGGCCCAAATTTGCCACGCTCGGCACTTTAATCAACATGCTTGTAAAAATTTACAATTAATAATTCTCTATTAAATATTTCAGGTTATCATATGATAACCTGATTTTACTTTATTCCTCACTTTGTTTCTTTTTATCTCTCTCCGTAACAAACTTCCTCATATCTTTATAATCTATCTGTTTCGGCCACAATAAATTACCGTCTGTGTCATATATAGGAACTAACAAATCGGGCTTGTCTTTATCTACTTCCAGCATTCCTGTAGCAATTTTGCGTGCCAACTCGACCAATTCCTGCCTATCTCTCTTTTTGGATTCTGTTCCTATGGGACCCGAAACTTTTGTTTTTGGATTTATTAAAATGCCTGTAAAAAATCTAGGCGCTATTCTATGTGAAAGAATATATCCATACTCGGTGTCGACTGCGTGATCGGGTGATGGATAAAAGTCTTTTTCTTTCCATTTTTTATATTTCTCGACATTCATTACCAGCGCGTCAGCTCTATAGCGACCACTTTTCTGCTCCATCTCTCTCCCACCTTTCCCGCATTTGTTCTCCCCTGGCTCATCTTCTTCGAAAGAAGATATATCAAAAAGTATACCAATATTATCGCGTCCGCCCCAAATATAACATGATGCGGATATTTCTGTGGGACAATATTCGCGATGACTCGACTTTTCATCACTCCTTCCGGTTATATTAAAAAATATGGCAGCGTCTTTTTTTTGTCTTGCATTTTTTACCCACTTTTCCCTTGTCGGAACATCGTAAGTGGCATTTTTCCCTTTTATGGTAGCTCCCAACAAGCCATCCGCCAAAACTCTAGACAAATATTCCTTAGTGTATCCCTCTCTTCTTCCAATCATTGAATACCCTATTCCGTGCCCATCAATATCCTGCACCTTTGCCATTATTTTTTCCAAAACCTCAGGAGTCAACTCAACTTCCGCTTGCGCCTCAGGTGTTTCCAGCGCCGAGAGTTGTGGCTGCTCTTGGTCGGGGTTATTGCGAGGAGTTTCAACCATAAATTTAATGTTTTATAATAGATCTCAATTTATTTAAGTCTATATCCTTTTTAAAGATTACATAGTTCCGGCCCATCTTTCTGCCTTTTATTGAGCCATTACCAAGACGCTTCAAAACAGAAATTCTGCTAATTTTTAAAACACCTGCCAGCTCGCTTGTTGTATAAAAATATTTTTCCATGTTTTTATCAGGTTATCATATGATAACCTGATTATAACACACGGAAGTGCGAGTTGAAAATTAGTTAAGATAGTATTTCCCCGCATCTTGATTTATAATACCTTTTAATTGCATAAGAGATAGGGTAGTGCCAAGCTGGGAAACCGAAACTGCGAACAAGCGTGCCATGTCGTCGGCATTCATTGATTCTCTTTTTAATTGGTCTATTATTTTTTGCTCGAGAGTTACGGGTTTCAAGATTGCTTCGTCCTCGCCATTGGCTCGTCCTCGCAATGACGGCTTAGCGGATTTTTGGCTAACCAAAACTTTGTAAAAACTCAAAATGTCGTTTGCTTCACTAACCACCTCGGCTCCTTCGCGGATTAATTTTATTGTTCCTTTTGAAACTTCGCTGGTAATTTGGCCGGGTAATGCAAATATCTTTCTACCAAATTTTTTAGCGTAACTTGCTGTAATTAAAGAGCCAGAATTTAAAGCAGCTTCTGTAACAAAAACTGCTTTACACAAACCGGCAACAATCCTATCTCTTTGTATATAAGTAAAAGTTTGTGGTAACAAATCGCCTTCATATTCGGAAATAATTAGGCCGTTGTTTTGTAAAATTTCTTCGTAAAGCTTTTTGTGCTGGGGCGGATGAATAATATTTATTCCGCAAGGCATAACGGCAATTGTTTTTCCACCAGCTCTAACTGCCGCTGTATGCGCCGCTTCGTCGCCTCCATACATAAATCCTGAAACAATTGTGACTCCCGCAGCCGCTATTTCTGTTACCAACTGCTCTGTTGCCCTTCTGCCGTAGGAT
>Ga0315284_10004105_pt1 | contig 20696 bp, 15 predicted proteins | sample YL17G09_16_MG_FD_203696 | JGI IMG/M metagenome (GOLD analysis project Ga0315284, IMG submission 203696) | Sediment microbial communities from Yellowstone Lake, YNP, Wyoming, USA - YL17G09_16 | ecosystem: Environmental > Aquatic > Freshwater > Lake > Sediment | place: USA: Wyoming | collected...
GACGTGTCAAAGGGAAACCCCGCGGGCGGACGCTGAGCCGGACGCGGCGGCGACGGAGTGTCGGGCTCGTCTCGACCGGCGTCAAACGCCTGAAGGGTTATGGAAAGGCGACAAGGCGGACGCTAGACCGGACGTGGCGGCGGGGGCGGCGTGTCGGAGTGTCCTCGACCGGCGTCAAACGCCAGAAGGGAGAGGAGTTAGGGCCTCACATCTGACGCGAACCCGGACGCCCCCGGGGTGCCTCGACCAAAGTGACCCCCCTAGTCGGCCCGGATCCAGCGCCTGGCCGCGCTAGTATCAGCCCGATGGTTGCCCCACGGATTCCGGCGCTGACTTGGAGAGCCTATGAGCGCCGTGTCGCCCGGGATTGGCAACGACTCTTGGCTGACTCGTCAGCGAATGAGGCAGCCGTTCAGGCATTCCTTGAGCAGCATCCATGCCTCGTTCCCTTCCCCGACGGCTTTGTCGAAGGGTCCGAGATCCGAGGGGCCCACGGAAGCTACTGGCATGCAGTGTTCACGCAGCCGGTCTTGCCTGGGCTCGAGCGCCCCGTGCCCGATTTCATGCGAATTGTTCGAAACAGCCAAAGCATCCAGCCGATCCTGATCGAGATCGAATCGCCTCAAAAGACTTGGGCCCGTCGCGATCGCCAGCAGCCCGAGACGTACACGCAAGCGATGACGCAGATAAGCGATTGGCGGGTATGGCTGAACGACCCCGTGAACATCCTCCAGTTCATGGAGCTATACCGAATCCCGCGCCTCCAGCGAGGACGGCTGTTCAGACCGAAGTACGTTCTGGTGTTTGGCCGCCGTTCCGAGTCCCAGGGCCACGAGGTCGAGCACGGTCGCCGCGAGGCGATGGCACCTGAGGGCGTAACGACCATGACGTTCGACCGTCTGTACCCCAACTACTATGGTCAGAACGACGTTACGGTCCGCGTCAGCGGGAGGCGTCTCACGGCCGTGGCTGTTCAGCCAACCATCCACCCGACACCCAGGGTCGCCGCTGACCTAGCCGAGATCGAGGGTTGGAACGACGCGCTTGGGACCAGTGCGTATCTGTCCGCGCGGCAGCGCGCGTCCCTTCAGCAGCAACTCGAACAGCTTGTCGAATCCCACCGCGAAGCTCTCAAGTCGCGGGACGGCTTCCACATCGTGTGAGGGTCTGCGAACGGGATTCAGCTTCGTCAAGGTTCGGGTCGACCTTCCGCTGCCCCCGGGCCCTTGGTGGTTCAGCGATGGTTGCCGCGGGCAGCCAACACCTAGCGGCGCCGGGCGGCTGTGAGGATGTGAAGGGGACGTGCCAGTGGAGCCTCGATTCACCGTCCGAAGTACGTCGCGTCAGACCGCGGACATCCAGGAGCCGCTCGTTGCGAGCCTCCGCGAGAGCCCTGATGGCTCGATCGTGCGGCGTTTGGTGCTCGGCCGCTGTGTTGACAACCCCAAGAATGCGAGCGCGAGTCTCGAGATTGACATCCGACACCAGCGTCGGGCGCACCTGGCTGAGGCATGGGAAGACCCAGACCACTACGGCCCCGCTCGCCTCGGCGCCAACCAAGCGATCCGGCTTCAGTTCAGTAGTGCGGAGACACTCGCACTCTATCGGCGCCTACAAGAGTGGTACGCGCTCTGCGCTGGTGGTATCGCATTCGGCGAACGGACTCTGAGCGTAGTGGACGAGAATGACGTCACCATTCTCCGCGGTCACGAGCGCGACATTCTCAAGAAGATGCTCGAAAGCGGGGAGGACTTCTGGGCTCTTCTCGAGTCCCTCGAGCCAGATCTGTTCACTGCCGCAGCTATCGCGCGTCTCCACCAACAGCGAGTCGATGCAGTTGCCATGTTTGAAGAACATATGCGGGACCGGGATTGGCCCGAGGCTGCCTGGCAGGGGTTTTTCGAGCGCGAGACGTGGATTTTCGGTCACGGCCTTGCGTACCAATTCCTCGACGTCGTCACAGGGCAGCCCGCGTACGGGGGCATCGGCGTCAATCGGCGCGGCCTGCAACTTGGCGACTATCTCCTCGCGACTCGCGCAACTGCTCGGTTCACTGTTCTGGTGGAGATCAAGAAACCACAAACGGAGCTTCTCGGAGCACTTTACAGGGGGCAGGATGTCTTCGAGATGGGCCACGAGGTCGTCGGGGGGATTGTCCAGCTCCAGGCGGCAAGTCGCACGTGGGCTGTCGAGGGAGCCCGGGCGGAAGCTAACCAAGAGCTGCTCGACCGAGGCATCGCGACGTACCAACCGCGGTCGATACTTGTCGTGGGCGACACAGCACAACTCACGAGCGCCGGTCGGCGCCGGACATTCGAGCTCTTCAGAAGGAATCTCGGCGCGCCCGAGGTCCTCACCTTTGACGAACTACTGGAGCGCGCGAGGTTTCTGGTTGAGCAACCACCAGATCAAGATGCCCGGCTGCAGGGAGTTGTCGAGGAGGACACCTCCGTGCCCGATGTTGACGACCTACCGTTCTAGCTAGGTGGCGCATGAGTGATGTCTATCGGCGCACCGAACGGCGCTTCCGGTGCGTCGGCCGTCGAGATCGCTGGCACAACCGCCGTCGTCCCTCCGGATCCAGCCACTGCCGACACGTCTCTCAGGAGGTTCCGCAGCTCTTGAACGATCTCATCCTCAGCGAACTCCTCAACTAGGCGTGGATTACCAAAGCTGACGCTGAGCTCGGCCTGCAAACGGCTCCTGACAGCGGCAAGAAGCTGCTTCCCGGGAACAACGCGGAGACGGGACACTAGGTCGGCCCAGTTGGACTCGACGAACTCCCGGGCTGCTGCATTCGCTTCTGCAATCGAGGGGAACTGGCGGAACACTCTGTGCTGCTCCCGCGAGTACCTGTCCGCCGCACGATCGAGAGCTGCGACGCGGAGCTTCTCAGTCTCCTCGAGGGCAAGTAGCTCGATGTCCGCCGGCGTGGGAGCGGCGGTGCCACCGCGCTCCTGGCTAACGGCGGCGACCACCCGGGCCAAGACAGTCGGATTGACGAGGTAGCTCTCTAGGCAGTCGCGATCCAGTATGTGCAACGGCCGGACCGCTGAGCTCATTGCAGCCAGGCGCAAGGTGTCGGTTCGTCCATCTCTGTCCCTGATCTCGAAGGACGCAATCTGCGAGCCTAATACCATCTCCAGTACGGTGAGTTGCTCGACGTGCTCGAAGCGAGTCGCGCCACCGACGGGGATCACGACTATCCGATCGTCGCCGACATAGTCGGCGAGGCCGAGACGTGCCGCTAGGCGCTCCACGACGGCAATGTCCGTTGGCCCTTCAACGAAGAGGCACCGCTTGTTCCGTACGAGTGCTAGAGCGTCGACGCTGTCGATCTCGCCTAGAGACTGGAGGATCGACAGTTGAGTGGCCGAAACACCGAACGGGGATGCCTGCCTCGCGCCCTTCTCAATGAGGATCAACCGGGAGGGGTCGACGTAGTTGATGATCTCTTTCGAGTGGGTGGACACGATCACTTGCATCTCGCGTGTCCGCGACAGGTTGTCAAGAACGTCTACGACAGTGCGCTGCAGGCTGCTGTGTAGATGGGCGTCCGGCTCATCGAGAAGCACCACTCCTGGGTTACGGCTCAGGATGAAGGAGAGCAGCTGCAATACCTGGACAAAGCCGGCGCCAACGGAGTACAGATCATGCTGGATGCCGTCTTCCTCATAGTCGGCGGTTACGAACTGGTCAACGAGCTCGTTGAATTGAACGTTACCGACGCGACCCCCAAAGTAGGTCACGAGGAGCCGCTGCAGCTCAGCAAACTCCGGTTCGCGCTTCTGCAGATCTACAAGCTGGTTACGCAGGATCTCGTTATGGCGACCGGCGGCGATCAATCCATGCCGCCGAGCGGGTGGCCTGTACTCCTCATCTCGTACGATGCCAACGCTACTGGGGACCCATACGGCGGGTCGAGCTGCCAGAAGGTTCAAACGAGCCTCGTCGAACCCGTCGGCCCGCAAGAGACGAGAGTTGGCCGCACCGAATGGACCGATGACCCCGAACTCGATCAGGCCACCATCCTGAAACTCGGCACCGATGATTGCCGGTATGAACTCGTTCCGAACACGGTATCGCTGGCGATACCAGATGTCTCGGAGTCGGGCAACGGGGAGTATTCCGGCTGGCAGGATTCGGCCCGATGCCAAATGACCGCCCTGTCGATGCAGGTCAACCAGGCGGTATAGAAGGTCGGCGGCCTGAAGCAGCGTCGACTTGCCGGCGTTGTTGGCACCAGCGAGAACGTTGAAGTCGCCGAAACTGATCTCAAAGGACTCGAATCCTTTGAAGTTGGCCACCCACAGGCGTCGAAGACGACTTGTCGCCGGACCGACTGGGGGGGCGCCGAACACTGGGGGCGGGACAAGCCGCCCCTCTTCCGTGTCAAACGCGGCATCGCCCCTCAGTGCGTCCTCCAGGGTCAGCTGGCCGCGAGCGACTGTCTCAGGCATCTCCTGGACCTCCATGGGTGTGGCCGCCGGTATCCATGTCGTCAGCCGAAGACCCGTCCCTGTCCCCTTAAGGTCCCCGGCTTGACCCAGCGAGCAGCGGTTCGGGCTACCGTCCCGGCAACGACGCTTGGATCGCCCTCCTGAAATCGGCCGCGACCTCTTGGCGCCGTCCGGCGCGGCGGTTGATGGCGGACGGGTGGAACGTCGGCACGACGATGGCATTCCCGGACCGGTGTCCCTGCCCGCGCACATCCTTCAGCCTGACCGGCCGGCCGAGGAGGCGGGCCGTGGCCGTGACTCCGAGCGCCAGGACCGCACTCGGATCCACGAGACGAAGCTGGGCGTCGAGGTACGGCGCGCACGCGGCGATCTCGTCGAGCCGTGGTTTGCGGTTGTGTGGCGGGCGGCACTTGACGACGTTGGCGATGTAGACGTCGTCCCGGGTCAGCCCGATCTCATCGAGGAATCCGTCAACTTCGTCGCCGGATGGACCCACGAAGGGCAAGCCGCTCTCGTCTTCCTTCGTGCCTGGCGCCTCACCAACAAGCAGGAGCGAGGCAGCCGGGTTGCCCGCACCGAACACGACATGCTTCCGGGTATCGGCGAGCGGGCACCTGGTGCAGACGAGCGCCTCTGCCCGCAACCGTTCGAGCTCGCTTCCGATCGAGTCGTGCGTCACTTCCGCTCCCTCTCGCCCGCCTCTCGGACGCCGCGGTGAGTGTACTCGCGGCCTCGACCCCACTCGGCCTGTTCACCGGGCAGCGAAGCCGCGATCCAGATGACGCCGTCCAGCCCTTCGATAGGCTCCGGTTTCGGCTGCCGCAGGAAGTCGGCCGCCGTCAGTGCCGCGGCGATCGCGTCAAGCTCGTCTGGGTCGGTCGTCGCCACGCCTTCGACTCGGCCTGTCAGCGCCGCGGCGATCGCAGGCGAGTTCATGCGGTGCGACCCCATCACTCCGAGTGCCCGAAGACTGGCCCGAGGGTAGGTCTCGATGACCTCATAGGCGCGACCCCGAAGCGTGCGGGCGAGATAGATGCCGCGGAAGGCGATCGCCGCGAGCATCGCCGTCGGCATCCCGGCCGCGAGCCGATCGACGTCGCGCCGGAGATAGCTTGCCGCTCCCGGTAGGCAGCGTGGGCAGCCGGACATCCCGCAGAAGACGCTGTGGGGGAGTGTGAGAGGGGCATCGATCGCGATCACCCGCGGTCGCCGCTCGTCGATCCAGTCGACGAGATCGCGGTCGCCCTTGATGCCACGCCGGATCGTGACGATATCCAGAAGGCGCGGGCGCTCTTCGAGCGCGATCTGGGCCGCGACTGTTCGGCCCTTCGTCGAGCCCGAGATTCCGGAGAGATCGACCCCGACGACCGAGTCCACGCGTACCTCGCAGGTCGCGCGGACTGTAATCGCTAGGGAGTGCTCTTGTCTACCGGCTCCGGCGGCGCTTCAACGGGTCCTTTGCCCGGAGCGTCTCATTGGCCAAATACGCGAGGACGGCAGCCTCGGTCGTAAACCAGTCGCGCCCGAGCTTTCGCGCCTTGAGACGCCCGGTCCTGGCAAGGAGTCGGAGGTGCGAGGCGCTGAGCCCCGAGCGGGCCGCCGCCTCGCGTAACGACAACAGGTCGTCCGCCAAGGCGGCCTCGGAGCAGGGATCTGACGGGCGCGAGTATAGATGAGGGGCTCGCTCGCGAGAGAGCGGCCAACGCAGGAGGACCGGGAATGACGGACAAGACGATCCACGCGGAACGCGTTCTCTACGGCCGCATCGGCGGCTTCACGGTTCACTCCCGACACGACTCCCGGGAGCTCATCGAGCCCGGCCGACGAGCGTTTTGGAGCAGGTTCGAGCGTGAGGTCGACCCCGAGGGGACCCTGACGCCACAAGAACGAGCCCGGCGGGCCGACCTGGCGCGGAAGGCTTACTTCGCCCGGCTGGCGCTCAAGAGCGCCCAGGCGCGGCGGAGGAAGGCGGCCCGCGCGGCGAAGTAGCAGCGACACCCGACCAACCCTGATCCGAGTCTATGTGATTCGTTCTGTCCGCTTCCGGCACGCGTCCGAGCACCACTTTCGCGGGCCTGACGTCAACGGGATCCCACACCCTGCGCACGTTCGTTCGACCCTCCGTCCCGCCCGTTCCGTTCGCTTGCGGCAGGCCTCGTTACACCATCGGCGAGCCTGGGCGATCGGCTTCCCGCAGCCCGCGCACACGCGTTCGGGGTAGTCGTCGCCGAGCTCGTCGGCAGCGACCGGCTCGCCATCGGCGGCGTATCGGTTGGCCTCCTTGCCGATCCGGCGGTGCCTCACGATCCTGACGTGGCGCGGTCCGAGGACGCCGCGAGTCCAGGGATGGCAGGGTGCGCCGTCGGGGGCAGACGCCTTGGACTCGGGATGAATTCGATACTCCTCGAAGTAGTCGCGATACGTCTGCGCGACGACCGTGCCCGGGATGACGGCCTCCGGGTTGCCGGTCCGGATCCGGTATGTCGCCCCCGAGTCGTCGCCCGGGCTGAACCACTCGCGGGTATGCCACTCCGCTGGGTCGCGGCTGTAGGCGGCGACGAGCGAGCGCGGCGTTCCCGGGTGCGCTCGGGTCGTCCGATCGGGGAAGGCGCGGATGAGGAAACCCCACGGACGAACGCGCTGCTCGTACGGCTTGCCCGCGTTGTAGGCCCGGAAGTTCGTCTCCTCGTGGCGACTCCGGATCGACAGCGGACCGACCGCCGGCAGATCGAACCACGATGGCTCCGGGTCGTCGATCCCGAGCTCGACGCACAGCAGGTGCTCCCACCAGCGATCGACCCACCGGCCGTCGTCCGGAACGCCGGGACGATACTCAGGCGAGAGCAGATGCCCGAGGCCGTGCTCTGAGCGCTTCCGCTCCCCGGGCTCGCCGACGAGCACGGGGCGCCCCCCCTCTCCCGGCGTGAACACGGCGTATCGCTTCGCCGCGATCGAGAAGCACCAGATCGTTCGCTGCTCTCCCGTCTCGGGGTCCCAGTTCTCGGGCTCGATTTCGAGGATCGACCCCGGGCCGTCGAACGGGTTGAGCGACTCGAAGCGCTCGGCGATCGCGCGGACCGCGTGCCAGGCAAGCAGCGGCGGTGCGATCTCGTCGGGCCCGAGATGCTGGGACCACGGTTCGTTCGATCGCCCGTCCTCGGTCGCAGCCACGAAGACACCGTCTGTATCTGCCATGACGTACGTCCCACCGGCCTGGCGGATGAGTGTGAGCGCGGCCTCGAGCAGGAGCCTGCCGCCTGCCACGACGAACGTGCCGATGAACGGCTCGAACCAGCGGCCGGGCTCCTCGGTCCGGCGGACGCGCGACTCGTATGCGGTGCCGTCGGGTCGGACCACGAGGACGGGCTGCCGCTTGTCGTGGCTCGTCACGTTCATCTCGATCGGCACTCCATAGGCGAGCGAGTTCGCTGCGGTCTTGAGCGACTTCGCCAGCCCGCGCCGCAGGTCGGCGCCCGCCCGGTCGCCGTCGCGGCTACGGGCCGCCGCCTCCGCCCGGAATGCGTCGCGCGCCTCGACGAGTCGCTTGATGAGGTCGTCGCGGTAGGGATCGACATGGAAGCGCGGATCGCCCGCGATGTCGATCGGGGACAGCCCCAGTTGCGGCGGCCCGGGTCGAACGCGGCGAACCTCCCGAACGCGGGGCGCTCGCCCCGTCTCAAGCTTCGATGCGATCGCCTCGGCGAGGGTCACCCACTGTGGCGGACCCCCAGCCACCACGGCCCGTGAGATGTTGCGCGTCGTCGGCATCGGGATCGCCCCTCGCCGATCGGGCACCGGAAGCGCACGCGGGTAGTCCGCACGGACCGGATAGCGGTCGCCGTCGGGCTCGACGCGCACGAGGGCGTGCAGTTCGCGCCACAGCGCAGGGTCGAGGACGTCGACGACGGTGACGCGCTCGAGGAGCGCCCGGACGCGATCCGGGTCCTCGTCGTCGACCTCGATCCCGCTCGCGACGTGGAAGCCCCACATGCCCATGAGCACCGACACCGTGGCGTATTCCGCCTGGAAGTCGACCAGGACCCCCGGCGTGGCGAGGCGTCGCACGTGGGTCTCGACCCGTCCGCCCGAATACGCCTCGGATGCGGCGGCGACGTGGCGGTGCGGGAAGTCGGGCTGGACGTCGCGCCAGGGACGCAGGCCCATTTCGCGGTAATAGGCCTTGCCGATGCTTGCCGCACTGTGGACCCGGTAGAGGGACGTCCCGGGGAGGGCGTAGCTCGCGAAGCGCTCTTGGAGCGCGACTGCTACCTCGTACGTGACCTGGGCATCATTCACGGCGTAGTCGAGCAGTTCCGGCGTGATCGGCCCGTCGAACGCGTCGAAGTCCGTCTTCTGGTGAGCAGTTCCGAGTACGCGCGCGAGGTGCTTGAGCGAGGGGCGACCGCCGAGCATCGCGCCACCCGCCATCCCCACGTCAAAGAAGTAGCCCCGGTGGTTCGCCGCCCGCCCACCAGCGCGCCGGTTGCGTGCCTCGGGCTCGTCGCGTCCCGGAATGACGAGCCGGATGAAGGCGCCGCCCGCGTTCGCGGCCTTGATCTCGATCCTGAGAGGCCCGCCGAGATCGAGCGAGAAGCCGTCGCGCATGAGCGCGCTCCTGATCCGCGCGGGGCCATGTGCCCGGGCCAATCTCGCGAGATCCCACGCCATGGCCATCCCGATGACGAGCCCCCGGAGGTCGTACGCGACCTCGAAGAGGAGCGCTACAAACTCGTCGCGCGTCCGCGTCACCAGCCCGTGCTCGCGCGCGTACGACTCGATGGTCGCGATCTCCGGGTGCGTCAGGACCGATGGGTCGTACCCGATCCCCGACTCGACGACCACGTCACCGTCGCGCAGCTGGTAGGTGATGATCCGGAGGGGCTGTCCGATCGAGGCCGCCTCCTCCGTGTCGAAGGTCAGCGACCAGGCCGACGGCCCGAGGTCTTCGAGTGCGTCGACCCAGGAAGCGACCGCCGACGGGTCGCTGTCAGCCTCGGCCTTGCGCGCACGGGCCAGAACCGGCCGCGTCCAGGCCCGAACGAGCGCCTCGAGCGGCTCAGGGTCCACGCCGCCACTGCTCGAACGCCTCGAACCAGCGCTCTCCAAGGACCGAGCGCAACCATGCGTCGAGGTCCTCGAGGAGGCCCGGCACCGGCTCGACAACGCGATCGAGCACGATCCGCATGACGTCGCTCCATCCCCGTACGGCCGCAGCCGCGCGGAGGAGCGGGCTACCGTCGGGGTTCCTGAGCGTTCGTTGCGGCCAGCGCAGCTGGAGTTCCTTGGTTACCTCGTGGTCGTTGCCCGGGATCGGCACCTTCACCGGACTGTTGTGCCGACCGGCCACGTGGTGTTCCTCAAGCCACGGGCGGCCGTGGGCCAGCGCCTGGTGCTCGTAGCAAACGATCGCGGGGAAGGTCCCCGTGAGGGCGTAAGGGTCGCGTTCGAGGCACCCGGGCTCGAGGCACCGGGGGTCCCGGGTGCCGAGCGTGCGGAGCCGGTCCTCGAGCCGGACCCGCTCGTCTCGCCGTCTGGCCTGCACGCTCACCAGGGTCCGCTGTTGATCTCGAGGAAGTCGACTTCACCCACGAGCCAGAGGATCTCGAGCTCCTGCGGATCGGTCTCGAGTTCGTGCCCCGCCACCCGCGCTCCGCGCAGCGCCGCGAGCGGACTCGCGTCTCCGGCGAGCAAACGACCGGACGCGCGACGGTGCGCGTACACCTTCGCCCGCTCTCTGGAACCCGAGACGTGCAGCGTCAGCGGTCCTTCGGTGGTCCAGAGGAGCATCTCGAGCGTCTCGTCGTCATCGACCGGCCGAATGCGCTGCCCGACCCGCTCCCAGGAGCGGCCGTACCACCGCCGGATCGCCGCCGCGTCGATACCGTTGGCCAGCGCCGCCTCGCGTGGGGCCGCGCCCGCGGCGATCATCGCCTTCGCGCGGGCGGCCGCGGCACGCTCCTCGTGCTGCGCTTGAGTCAGTCCCGGGGGGATGTCCTTCGCCATGTCGGTCTCCTGGCGCGTGGGCGATCGAGCCATGGTCGCCTCGCCTCCCAACGTACCAACCGCCACCGGACGAACTGGCCTCACAATGCTAACCGGATCTTCACAACAATAACCGCGCATGGTAGAATGGGGCGTGAATTCGGAGCGCCAACGGGACTCGATCCTCTATCGCGAACTCGCCACCGCGATGGCGCCGCGCTACTCGGTCACGCCGGCGGCCGTGCATCTGTGGGCCCACCGCGGGCTGTTGCCACCTGCGCCGACGGTTCGGGTGAGAGGCCAGCTCGCACCCGAGGCACTCGCTCAGCTCGAGGCTCTCTGCCGCTACCGGTTCGACGAGAGGATCAACCGGCTCGACTGGATCGCCGTCTTGCTCTGGCTCGACGGGTTCGATGTGCCGTTCCGCGTCGTCCGGCGGGTCTTCGCCGGCGCCGCGGGGCGGTTGGACAAGATCGACGCGAAGCGACCACGTGAGCCGGCGACCGAGGCCGACGTCGACCGCCTGATCCGCCGGGTAACGAAGTTCGTGCGGGACGTCCCCGGCGCGTCGGGGATCGACCGGGACGACCTCGGCGACGTCGGCGACGAGCTGGTTGCGACCGTCGGCGGCGAGGACGCAAGTGAGTATTTGCGCCAGCTCCTCGCTCGGTTGTCAGGCACATCGATTGATCGCGCCGATCAGGTCGCTGACGGGCTCAGCGACCTCGGCGCGTTGCCGTGGGCCTCGATCGCCGCATCGAGCAAGGCCGACTACGATTCGGCGCGCTCGTTCTGGCGGGGCGCCGGACTCGGGGACATGGTGGAGATCGGCCGAAGCGCCAAGCCACGCGTTCGGGTCCGCCGGCATTTCGCCTGGTTCCTTCGTGCGATGCAGTTCGACCAGTTCATGAGGACCGTGAGCCCGTGAGCGGTTCGATGTCGCTCGCGAGTTTGACGCTCGGTCTCGACCAGTCGGGATCGAGACCGGTCTGCGTGGTCGAGGGCTTCAACGTCCAGATCGCAGTGGAGCGCGGGCACCTGGTCGTCCGCGACGGCTGGCTCGGCCATAGACGGGAGCGCCGGTATAGCCGGGTCGATCGGCGCCTGTGCCGGGTCGTCGTGTTGGGCCGGGGCGGCATCGTCTCGCTCGACGGCCTCCGATGGATGCACGACCTCGGGGTCGGCTTCGTGCATCTGAGCCCGGACGGCGACGTCCTCGCGGCATCTGGCGCTCTTGGCCTCGATGACCCGCGCCTCCGGCGCGCCCAGGCCGCCGCCTGGGGTTCGCCGACGGGCATGGCAGTCGCCAGGGAGCTCCTCCGGCGCAAGCTCGCGGGACAGGCTCGAGTCGCTCGGAACCTCGGTCGTGATGACGTCGCGATCGAGGTCGAACGGATAGCTCCGGCGTTGGAGCCGGCGATGACACCGGCCGAAATGCTGGTGCCCGAGGCCGCGGCAGCAGCGGCTTACTGGACGGCCTGGCAGAGCCTCGAGGTTCGCTGGGCGAAGGCCGACGTCGTTCGGATCCCGAACCATTGGCGAACGGCGGGCCTGCGGACCTCGCCGATCAGCGGGCACCAGCGGTCGGCGGCCACACCGGTCCAAGCCATCTTGAACTACCTCTACCGGCTGGCCGAGGTCGAGGCCCGTCTCGCGTGCCTGACGATGGGTCTCGATCCCGGTCTTGGCGTTCTCCACGCCGACCTGCGTGCGCGCGATTCGCTCGCGCTCGACGTCATGGAGGTCGTCCGACCGGCCGTTGACGAGTTCGTGCTCCGCCTACTCGAACGCCGAACCTTCCGCCGAGGCGACTTTCACGAGACGGGGCAGGGTGTGTCTCGACTCCTGCCGCCGCTCACGCATGAGCTCGCGGGCTGCATGCCGGCCTGGGCGGCCCGGCTGGGCCCAGTCGTCGAATGGGTGGCGAAGGCGCTCTCGACGGGCGCGGGTAGCGGGACCCGGCGAGTCCCGACACTCCTCACCGGCGCCAACCGGTCCGACGGGAGAGCGGACGTTCGCCGGGGCGTGCCGCGCTCGGCGATCCGCTCGGTCCCGATCGTGCGCACCTGCCGGACCTGCGGTGGCTCGACCCCCGTCCGCGACCGCGACTACTGCGACGCCTGCCTGCCGGAGGCAACCGGGGAGCAGCGGGCCGCGTTCGTGTCGGCAGGGCAGACGGAGCTCAGGCGTCAGCGCGATGCCGGAACCGACCCGAGCCATGGCGGAACGGCCGGTCGCAGTCGGGCGGTCAAGGTCGCCGACAGCCGCCGGGCAGCTGCCGAGTGGGGGCGGTCCAATGGGCCACGACCCGATCCGGACGTATTCCTCCGTGACGTTCTTCCGCTCATCCGGGAGATCCCGGCGGCGAAGCTCGCCGAACTGACCAGGCTGTCGCGACCCTACTGCGCGGCGATCCTGCGAGGTGAGCGTGTGCCGCACCCGAGGTGGTGGGCGCCAATGAGCGGAGTCGGCGCGATCCCAGGGCGGTAGAACGACCCGGGTGTGATGGCCGTGGGTACGAAGGGACCGCGTCGCGTCTAGCCCTGCGGCGGCCATCCTCGGGGTTATGCTCAGCCTCTACGCACCACTGGCGCCGTCACGGACCTGGAGCAATTGAGAGTGGCCCTCAAGAAGTCCGAGCTCTACTCGTCCCTCTGGCAAAGCTGCGACGAGCTGCGCGGCGGCATGGACGCCAGCCAGTACAAGGACTACGTCCTCGTCCTGCTCTTCATCAAGTACGTCAGCGACAAGTATGCGGGCCAGCTTTACGCGTCGATCACGGTTCCCGAGGGCGCGAGCTTCAAGGACATGGTCGCCCTCAAGGGCACGAGCGACATCGGCGACCAGATCAACAAGAAGATCCTGGCCCCGCTGGCCAGTGCCAACAAGCTGTCCGACTTCCCGGACTTCAACGACAGCAGCAAGCTCGGCGACGGCAAGGAGAAGGTCGACCGGCTCACCAACCTCATCGCCATCTTCGAGAACCCGGCGCTCGACTTCTCGACGAACCGGGCCGAGGGCGACGACATCCTGGGCGACGCGTACGAATACCTAATGCGGCACTTCGCCACTGAGAGCGGCAAGAGCAAGGGTCAGTTCTACACCCCGGCCGAGGTGAGCCGGGTCATGGCCCAGGTCATCGGCATTCGCGAGGCGAGGACGAGCGCAACCACCACGGTCTACGACCCCACCTGCGGGTCAGGCTCGCTGCTGTTGAAGGTGGGCGACGCGGCCGGCACGGCCGTCACGCTCTACGGACAGGAGAAGGACGTCGCCACGAGCGTCCTCGCCCGGATGAACATGATCCTCCACGGCAACCCCACGGCGCTCGTCGAGCAAGGCAATACGCTGACCGACCCGAGGTTCAAGGACGGTGAAACGCTCAAGACATTCGACTACGTCGTCGCGAATCCGCCGTTCTCGGACAAGCGATGGAGCACCGGCCTCGATCCGCTCAACGACCCCTACGAGCGCTTCAAGCCCTTCGGTACGCCGCCCCCCAGGCAGGGCGATTACGCCTATCTGCTCCACATCCTCCGCTCCCTCAAGAGCACCGGGAAGGGCGCGTGCATCCTGCCCCATGGGGTCCTCTTCCGCGGCAATGCCGAGGCCGACATCCGCCGCGCGCTGGTCCGCCGCGGCTACATCAAGGGGATCATCGGTCTGCCCGCCAACCTCTTCTACGGCACCGGTATCCCCGCCTGCATCATGGTCGTCGACAAGGAGGATGCCGCGGCGCGCAAGGGCATCTTCATGATCGACGCGAGCAGCGGCTTCATGAAGGACGGCCCGAAGAACCGCCTGCGCGCCCAGGACATCCACAAGATCGTCGATGTCTTCAACCGGCGACTCGACGTTCCGGGATACGCGCGCATGGTCCCCTTCTCGGAGATTGAGGGGAACGACTTCAACCTCAACCTGCCGCGCTACATCGACAGCCAGACACCCGAGGACCGGCAGGACATCGCGGGTCACCTCCAGGGCGGCATCCCCGCCGCCGACATCGAGGCGCTCGGGCGCTACTGGGCCGTCTGCCCGGGACTCCGACACACTCTCTTCACAGAGAACCGCCCTGGCTACGTCGATCTCGCCGTTGAGAAGTCGGCCATCAAGACGACCATCTATGGGCACCCCGAGTTCGCGTCGTTCATCGCCGGCATGAACGCCCACTTCGCGACCTGGCGGGAGGCGAACGCCCGAACGCTCAAGGCGCTTCAGGCCGGCTGCCACCCTAAAGAGGTCATCGCGGCGCTGGCCGAAGGCCTGCTCGCCCATTACGCCGACAAGCCGCTGATCGACGCCTACGACATCTACCAGCACCTGATGGACTACTGGGCCGAGACGATGCAGGACGACTGCTACCTCATCGCGGCTGACGGCTGGAAGGCCGAGACCACCCGCGTCATCGAGAAGGACAAGAAGGGCAAGGAGAAAGACAAAGGCTGGACATGCGACCTCGTCCCCAAGGCCCTCGTCGTCGCCCGCTACTTCGCCAGGGAGCAGACCGCGATCGACCGACTCGCAGCCGACCTGGAGGGCGTGACCGCCCGCCTCACCGAGATGGAGGAGGAGCACGGCGGCGAGGACGGGGCGTTCGCCGACCTCGACAAGGTGAACAAGGCCGCCGTCATCGCACGCCTCAGGGAGATCAAGGGCGACAGAGACGCGACGGACGAAGCCGGCGTGCTGAACGACTGGCTGAAGCTCAACGGCGACGAGGCCGACGTCAAGAAGCACCTCAAGGAGTCCGAGGCCGCGCTCGATGCCCAGACCTACGCCCGCTATCCGAAGCTCACTGAGTCCGAGATCAAGTCGCTGGTGGTGGATGACAAGTGGCTCGCCGCCCTCGATGCCACCATCCACGGCGAGATGGATCGCGTGAGCCAGCAGCTCACCCAGCGCGTCAAGGAACTGGCCGAGCGGTACGAGAAGCCGCTGCCGAAGATGGTTGGACGCGTGCTCGAACTTGAGGCCACGGTGGACCTCCACCTGGAAACGATGGGGTTCGCATGGAAGTGAGGCCCGGCTACAAGCAGAGCGAGGTCGGGTTGATTCCGGTGGCCTGGCTAGATCCTCAATTGCAGGAACTCACCGCTGACGATTCACCAATCTGTTACGGGATCGTCCAGGTGGGCGCCTTCACGCCTAACGGAGTCCCGGTGCTCGCGATCAAGAATCTCAACCTCGACTACAGCAGTGAGATCCATCGTGCATCGACGAAAGTGGAGCGGCCCTACGCCCGCAGCAGGATTCGGCCAGAAGATGTTGTGGTTTCGGTCAAGGGCACTACGGGCCGTGTCGGGATCGTTCCTGATCATTTCCGTGGCAACATCAGTCGAGACCTCGCGCGCATTCGTCCTCGCGCAGGAATCGCGCCGCGCTTCATCTATCAGATGCTGCAATCGGAGCTCGTGCAGCGCAGGCTGGCGAATGCGGCAGTTGGAACAACACGCATGGAGTTGTCGATTGCCATCTTGAAGCAGGTGCGCGTTCCCCTCCCGCCCACCAAGGCCGAGCAGGACGCCATCGCCGAGTCGTTGAGCGATGCAGATGCCCTCATCGGATCCCTGGAGCAACTCCTCGCCAAGAAGCGTCAGCTCAAGCAAGGCGCCATGCAGGAACTGCTCACCGGCAAGAAGCGCCTGCCCGGCTTCAGCGGGGAATGGGAGCTGCGGGCTCTCGGCGAGATCGCCACCGCAAACAAGGGGACCCAACTGAGCAACAGCTTGATGACCGAGTTTGGAAGATTCGCTCACCTGAACGGCGGGATGTCTCCATCGGGCTACACGGACAAGTCGAACGCTCTTGGTGACACTGTCGCCATTAGCGAAGGCGGGAATTCCTGCGGCTATGTGCAGTTCATGTCCGATCCGTTCTGGTGTGGCGGACACTGCTACTCCGTGATCCCGAACGGGGTCGACAACCAGTTCCTGTATCAGGCCCTCAAAGGCGAGGAGCCGTCGCTTATGGGCCTGCGTGTCGGCTCTGGCCTGCCGAACGTGCAGAAGACAGCGCTCCTCGCGTTTCGCATCCGATGCCCCAAAGCCCCCGACGAACAAACCGCTATCGCCGCCATCCTCTCCGACATGGACGACGAGATCGCCGCAATTGGCGCCCGGCTGGCCAAAGCCCGCCAGCTCAAGCAAGGCATGATGCAGGAGCTGCTCACCGGGAGGATTCGCCTGGCATGAGCACCGTCGGCCAGCCCGAACGCGCCACGCAGGACCGGGTCATCGCCCTGTTCCGCGACGTGCTGGGCTACCGGTACCTCGGGGACTGGACCGACCGCGACGACAACAGCAACATCGAGGAGCGCCTGCTCTCGCCGTGGCTGGCCCGTTGCGGCTACTCGCCGGCGCAGATCAGCGCCGCCGTCTACCGGCTCCGCACCGAGGCGGACAGCCACGGCCGCACCCTTTACGGCAACAACCAGGCGGTCTATAACCTGCTCCGTTACGGAGTGCCGGTGAGGACAGAGGCGGGTGCGGTGACCGAGACCGTCCACCTCATCAACTGGCGCGAGCCCGAGCAGAACGACTTCGCGATCGCCGAAGAGGTGACGCTCCGGGGGGACCAGGAGCGGCGGCCGGACCTCGTGCTCTACGTGAACGGCATCGCCCTCGGCGTGATCGAGCTGAAGAACAGCCGCGTCAGCATCGAGGAGGGCGTCCGTCAGAACCTCTCGAACCAGCAGCCGGAGTTCAATGCCTGGTTCTTCAGCACGGTCCAGTTGATCTTCGCGGGCAACGACTCCGAGGGCCTCAAGTACGGCGCGATCGGCACACCGGAGAAGTACTTCCTGAAGTGGAAGGAGAACGAGGCGGACGACACCCGCTTCAAGCTCGACAAGTACCTGCTGCTGATGTGCCGCAAGGATCGGCTGGTCGAGCTGATGCACGACTTCATGCTCTTCGACGGCGGGGTGAAGAAGCTAGCGCGCGCCCACCAGTACTTCGGCGTCAAGGCGGCCCAGGCGCATGCCCGTGAGAGGAAGGGCGGGATCATCTGGCACACGCAGGGGAGCGGCAAGAGCATCGTCATGGTGCTCCTCGCCAAGTGGATCCTCCAGACCAACCCCAATGCACGCGTCGCGATCATCACCGACCGTGACGAGCTCGACAAGCAGATCGAGGGCGTATTCACCGGGGCGGGCGAGGCCATCTATCGCACGACCAGCGGTCGAGACCTGCTGCGCCAACTCGGCCAGGCGACGCCGCGCCTCCTCTGCTCGCTCGTGCACAAGTTCGGGCGACCGGACGTTGACAACTTCGACGCCTTCATCCGGGAGCTGGAAGCCCGGCCCAGCCCGACCGTCGGCGAGATCTTCGTCTTCGTGGACGAGTGCCACCGGACGCAGAGCGGCAAGTTCAACCAGGTGATGAAGGCGCTGCTGCCGAACGCCGTCTTCATCGGCTTCACGGGCACGCCCCTGCTGAACACGGACGCGAAGACCAGCCTCGAGGTGTTCGGCGGCTACATCCACACCTACAAGTTCAGCGAGGGTGTCGCCGATGGCGTCATCCTCGACCTCGTCTACGAAGCACGCGACATCGACCAGCACCTCGGCTCCCAGGACAAGATCGACGCCTGGTTCGATGCCAAGACCAAGGGCCTGAACGACTGGCAGCGAGACGAGCTGAAGCGGCAATGGGGCACGATGCAGACGGTGCTCAGCTCCCGCTCTCGGATGGATCGGGCGGTCAGCGACATCGTCTTCGACTTCAGCGTCAAGCCGCGCCTGTCGAGCGAGCGAGGCAACGCGATCCTCGTCGCGTCGAGCATCTACGAGGCGTGCAAGTACTACACCCTCTTCCAGAAGACGCCGTTCAAGGGCAAGTGTGCGGTGGTGACCTCCTACAACCCGCTGGCCAGGGACGTCACGCTGGAGGAAACGGGAGCCAACACCGAGACCGACCGCCAGTTCCTCTACAACACCTACGCCGAATTGCTGAAGGACGTCGACGCCTCTCCGGGCAAGACCAGAACGGAGACCTACGAGGACAGGGCGAAAGCGCTGTTCGTCAAGGAGCCGGCGAACATGAGGTTGCTCGTCGTCGTGGACAAGCTGCTCACCGGCTTTGACGCGCCGCCCTGCACCTATCTGTACATCGACAAGTCAATGCAGGACCACGGCCTCTTCCAGGCGATCTGCCGCGTCAACCGCCTCGACGACGAGGACAAGGACTTCGGCTACATCGTCGACTACAAGGACCTGTTCAAGAAGGTCGAGAACGCCGTAGCCGTCTATGCGTCCGAGCTCGATCACAGCGCGGGCGGCGTTGCACCCGAGGTCCTCCTCCAGGACCGGCTCCAGAACGGGAGAGAGCGGCTCGACGCCGCGTTCGAGGCGCTCGCCCTCCTGTGCGAGCCGGTGGAGCCGCCCCGGGGCGAGCTCGAGCACATCCACTACTTCTGCGGCAACACCGAGATCCCGGCCGACCTCGCCGAGCGGGAGCCGCAGCGCGCCGCGCTCTACAAGGCGACCGTCGCCCTCGTCCGCGCCTACGCCAACATCGCCGACGAGCTCGAACCGGCCGGCTACAGCGCCGCCGAGATCGGCCGCGTCAAGGCGCAACTCGATCACTACCTGAACGTCCGCGAGATCATCCGGAAGGCGAGCGGCGAGAGCCTCGACCTCAAGGCCTACGAGGCCGACATGCGGCACCTCATCGACACCTACATCGAGGCGGACGAACCGCGGACGATCTCGCCGTTCGGGGAGATGAGCCTGCTCGAGCTGATCACGAAGACCGGCATCGCCGCAGCGATCGCGACGCAGCTTGGCGGGATGAAGGGCAACCGGGATGCGATCGCGGAGACGATTGAGAACAACGTCCGGCGCAAGATCATCAAGGAGCAGCTGGGCGACCCGGCCTACTACGAGAAGATGTCGACCCTGCTCGACGAGATCATCACCGCCCGGAAGGCCAAGGCGATCGAGTACGAGGAATACCTGCGGCGCATCGCGGAGATCGCGCGGCGGGTGGAGGCCGGGCTGGCGGACGACACCCCCGAGCAGTTGCGGCACAGTCCGGCGCTGAGGGCGCTCTATAACAACCTCAAGGTGGATGGCGGCACGGCGGCAAACGCAGCCCGGGCAGCCGAGGCGCACGGCGAGTACGCCGCCACCGGCGACGTGGTGCTGGATCTGGCGTTGATGCTCGATGCCGCGGTACGACAGGTTCGGCCGGACGGGTGGCGCGGCATCCACGCCAAGGAGCAAGTCATCAAGGCCGCGCTCTACAAGGTTCTGCAGGATCACACCGCGGTGGAGCGGATCTTCCTGATCGTCAAGGCGCAGGGCGAGTACTGACGATGTCGCAGATCGAGCTGGGTGACATCGCGGCTGACGTGGTCCTGAAGGACATCAAGAACGTCCATCTCAGTGTCTACCCGCCGACCGGCGATGTCCGCATCTCGGCGCCAAAGTGGATGAGCCTTGACGCGATCCGACTCTTCGCCATCTCGAAGCTGGACTGGATCCGGCAACAACAGCAGAAGCAGCGCGCGCAGGAGCGCGAGACCCTGCGGGAGTGCATCGACCGCGAGAGCCACTACCTCTGGGGGCTCCGGTATCTCATGAAGGTTGTCGAGGTGGAGGCCGCGCCGAGTGTCCGGCGCGAGCATCGCACGCTCGTGCTCCAGGTTCGCCCAGGCGCAGATGCCGCGGCCCGGCATGCGGTCCTTTCCGGCTGGTACCGGGACATCCTGAAGGCCGCCGTGCCGCCCCTGATCGCCACTTGGGAGCCGCGGCTCGAGGTCGCGGTCCGGGGCTTCCACCTGCAGCAGATGAAGACCAAGTGGGGCAGCTGCAACGCGACCGCGGGGACGATCCGGCTGAACACGGAGCTGGCGAAGAAGCCCACCGAATGCCTCGAGTACCTCGTGCTGCACGAGATGGTCCACCTGGTTGAGCCGACACACAATGCGCGCTTCGCGGCGCTGATGAGCAAGTTCATGCCGGACTGGCGGCACCGTAGGCAGACCCTGAATCGACTCCCGATCGGACATCCGGCTTGGGTCTACTGATGAGGGCTCCAGAGCGTTTGCCCTTTCGTCTTCGAGGCGACCCGTGACTCCGTCATCGCGTCCGTTTCACCGTCCGCCTTGTCGCCTTTCCTATAATCCCCCCCTGGCGTTTGACGCCCGTCGAGACGACTCCGATACCTCGTCCGATCGCCCCCGCGTCCGCTTCAGCGTCCGCCTCCTGCATTTCCCTTTGACACGTCAAACGCTGACGGGGTTAGGAGATAA
>Ga0315284_10004107_pt1 | contig 20693 bp, 22 predicted proteins | sample YL17G09_16_MG_FD_203696 | JGI IMG/M metagenome (GOLD analysis project Ga0315284, IMG submission 203696) | Sediment microbial communities from Yellowstone Lake, YNP, Wyoming, USA - YL17G09_16 | ecosystem: Environmental > Aquatic > Freshwater > Lake > Sediment | place: USA: Wyoming | collected...
AGATCAAGCATAAGAAGAAGTCACCAAAAAATGGTTGGTTTTACAGAACATGAATTAACAGAAGTAGTTAAAAAATATTTTACAACATTTACAGTACATAAAGATTATTATGATGAACCAACAGGTGCATATACATTTGAGGTTAAATGCACGGGGGGTCGCCCTGTCATTTTTACGATTTATCCACCTGATAATAATGTACAATATCCGTCTAACATTGTGGAAATTGACTATCTAACCAAATGTAATGAAGAAAAAGGTGCAACGATATTACGCAAGATCATAGAAATCTCGAGAGAATGGGGTGTATCACAAATAGATTTATCAGATTCCAGTGCATTTGGGTGTGGGATTCCATTATCCATTTATCATATTTTAAAAGATGGGTTTTCATGGTATCATAAATTTGGATTTGTCTCAGATGATGATGAAAAAGAAATGGAGCATAATGAAGAAATGAGGAATAAGCCATTAAGCGAATTTATTCGTCTTATTTTATGTAAACCATCTCATCATGAAACTCCTGAAGAATTATTATCAAGATGGCATAAATCGTTTCCAGAAACTAGAGAGGATCCTACCATACATGCTATCATACAAAAAATACATAGATCAGAATTTATGGATGATTGTGATGATCCAAGAACAAAATTAGTAGAAGACACATTGAACTATGCTAAAAAATGCGGAATTCGATATAAAACGAAACTACATATAGTGTTATGAATTATTGAATGTGTGTAAAATTGAAAATACGGATCGATCTATCATATAATAAGAATGGAAGTGCGCAGTGAAGTACGAAGTGAAGCACCTCAAGAGATAGAAAAGAGAGAGTGTATTATTTGTTTAGATGAGGCAGAGATAGAATGGAGAGAATTGGAGTGTCAGCATGGTTATCATAAGCAGTGCATAGAGAATTGGATCATTATTAATGCACGATGTCCTTTGTGTATGAAAGATATCAATGAGAAGATCGAGAGACCTATCGATGCAAGTGTGATCGAGGAGCTACACAATAGGGCCATTCTTCGATATCTTATCTTTATCTTTTGTGTCGTTGTTGTAATCATTGTAATGGTGTTATGTAGTTCATAATATATTATAAAATTGATATAATTATATCATAATTATAATATACAACCATGCAGCAGATAAAAGAAATAGTTTCCAAATATGTCCATCGATTTGTTTCATCAGAGATTGTTCGCCCTACACTTGGAAGATGGAATGTTCAACATAATACCGAAATGATTCACTTCAAAGTAGATCAAGCAAATGCAGATCATTCATGCTGCACTCTACATGATTTTCAAAAACAAAAAGATAAAAAGGATGACCTACTTCACTATTATTTATAATAGTTAAATGATAATATATTGTTCTGTAATATTATAGATGAATTAACATTGATCTATAATACTCTGCTGAGCCGGAATCGAACCAGCGACCTGAGGATATCCAACCAAACGACTACAGTCCTCCGCTCTACCAATTGAGCTATCAGCAGGCTATCTCCGTATGAGATTAGAATTTAAGGGATTTTACGCAGTTATTAATTAAGACGATTCATGAAATAATACAAATGTTCTAATTCAAAGTTATAGTACTCTCTAAAAAATGTACTATGAATATAAATTTTTTTAGATAGATTATAATAGTCATTATATGACATTTTTAATACATCTTCTAATACAGGAATAATTTCATCAGGTGTAATTTTCCCAATATTATTATTATCAATTAAAATAACCAAATCTTTTGGAATAAATTGGGAATACAGTGTATTAACATACACATCTTTACTCATAATAACAGGCATTCCAACCATGCATGCACAAATAACTGAATTACATAAATATCCATTACCTTTTAGGTGTAACATAAATTTATATTTAGATAATACATTTGTAGTAATATCAGAATTATTAAATATATCAGCCCATCCTAGATGAGAATCAAATCCATATAGGTCAAGATTATATGTATCCTTTAATGCATGATATGTATTTTGTACTGCAGCTGGATTACAATAAAAAAACCCATTTAACATTAAAAATCGATTTGACAAGTCTGTATAGTGTTGCTGGCGATAATCAAACGTTTGAATTATTATTTTTTCTTGGCATTTGTATTTTCCAATAAATAAACTATGATTATGAGATGTATTTGATAAATATTTATAATCAGAAATACTTTTTACCATAATATTTAAACTTGCAAGTTTAAGTAATTTTGAGTAAATATAACCTCCTCCATGAAAAATATTCACTATTTTTTTAGTAGGATTTGCATATTTGTTATGATCATTTATATCTTGTGTTGTCCATATATGTGATGCATTATCTGAATTATCTGTTATTTGTAATTTTAAAATGTTTTTGAATAGATCGATTTGACCATATGTCATATAACTATGAACATCTTGAAAAAAATGAATACAATCGCTATGTAAGGAGATATCTCGAGGTAGTTTGATATTATTATTTAATAGGGTTTTAAGATAAAATGTCGTACAGTTATATAAAAATGTATTATCATTCTCTGTATAAATATGTACATATCCAAATTGGTATAATCGATAAATTGTATCGATTCTTGTTTTAAGAGGAGTTAATCCGTTATTTTCAAAGTAAATATATCGAGGTAGAATGTAATCTGGAAATAAATGTAGATTATCCAGTATATTATTTATAATAGAACAGTCATGCCCCTCTGTATCAATTTTTAAGAAATCAACATAAGTAATATTATATCGTTTAAGTAATTCAAAATAAGTAATAACTTCACATTCCTCTTGTTTACATAGGGATGTTAAATTATTTCCTACTGCACCCATATGGGGTTCATCAAGTTTATTCATTCCTCGAAAGCAATTTACAATATTATTTTCTTCTATCACATCAGGTGGGATATAAAACATAGTACCCATCTTATTTTCAGTTGAAATAGCACAGTTTACCTTTTTTGCATTTGGATTATTAGGAATATTATTGATATACATTTTAATAGGTTCAACAATAATACCTTTTAAGGATGGTTTTGTCATAGATAGAACATCCCAGTCACATGTTCCTATCTCTACATAATCATATTCAGTATTTGAATGATAATACCCCATACCAATATATTCTTCCGCACTCAATACAGGTATATTCATTATATTATATATAATATAATATAGTTTTTATTTATTATTATAACAGTACAGTATATCAATTAACATTTACTTATTTCATCAAATACCGGAGATAATTTAATGATTATGATATAAGCTTGCAGTATCTGTGTGTATATATACTTTAAATTTTAAGAAGTTATTGTCAATAGATTATATAGTATATAATATCATATAATGCAAGTAATCACAATTTTCTATAAATGTAGTATGTCGTTCATATGGAATCGCAATAAAATTTCTAGCATCATCGATATTACCAGCATCTTCATCAATCATATATATAATATAATTCATGTCATATAGAATAGTAAATGATTCTTTTACACCTTGTATATAAGATTTAATATGACCTTCAAAGATAATAATTGGGTTATAACGTTGTATTACACATATACTTCCTTTAAGAACACTGCTTTCTAAATTTTCTACATCAATATGAATAAAATCAATATTTTCTATAATTCTACGATTATATAATTCATCTATTGAAATTGAATCAATTGTATTTTCTAAATCACCTTTTATTTCAGAAAAGTTATTAAAATTGTCATTATACAGACTATTATTATAGTATAATGTTTCACATTTAGATCCTAAACAGTATTTCAATATTTTAATATTGGTAATATTATTTAATAGTGATAGCTCATTAATTATTTCAATATTATATGTACCTGGATCAATAGAGTATACAGTTCCTTTAATTTGTAGACACAAAGGTAATGTTGTATCACCTAAAAATGAGCCTCCATCGATCATATTTTTTGTATGATCGATGATATTTTTTTTAATTAAATTTGACATAATTGTTCTTTTTTTGGATTCTCTTAATAAAAGACTACCATCCTGATAAAATCTATACATTATGCGTTTATTATTATCATCTCCATTATAAATTATAACTTTTAGTTCGACATTATTATCAAACGAGCACTGGTATGTATTATAATTCATACTATAATACATATAAAAATTATAATTTGTTATATACCGGAATTTAACAAATTATAATTTATTAAATAAAGAAAAATTATAATTATAATAATTATATTTACTATATCATAATGACATATCAAACAAAGTATGATTATATTATCCCTCTCGGTGAAGAATGCTATACATGTCAAAGTATTGATAATAAATTTAATACGGTATCATTTCGCAAGTGTGCATTTCCATTTGATTATGTTGGTCACAGTTATATTGAAACAGTTGCATTAAAGATTAAACATTTATTAGAACATCAAGAATTAGAAAGTGTAACAGAAGATTCATTTGAAATATTATTATTTGGTGATCAATATTTTTATAGTGATAAGATCTATCATTTTCATTATTGGCATGAAATATCATATAATCAACAAGAATTATTTACAGAGAAAGATCTCAAAGAAATAACTGATAAATGTAAAAGAAGATATGATCGCCTAATTCATGCAATTCTTTCAAATCAACCTATATTATTTATTAGTGTTAATCATTATGACAATATTTATAATAATATTGATAAAAAAGATAGTCTTATTACGTTATATGAATTATTATATCAATATAATAAGAATATTAAATTTATTGGAATTAATTATACAAAGGATAATTTTATAAATAATACACTTACGCATGTTGTATTAGAAACCGATTTAAATATTCCATTTATAGATAGTAAAAATAAATTTATTAGTTTATTAAATCAATATGTTAGAGATCATATTAATCCATAATATGGATCGATTCAATTGTGTTAATTGTCTGATGTAGTCCCCATGTAGTTAGTTCAATAATATCAATTACAATTTGATCGGATGGTATATGATACTGAAACATAAATTCATTAGAGTCTTTATATTCAAATGTTTGTGTATCACATGGAAGAGAGTTATCCAAATACATAAAATGAATTTTGATTAATGATGCAGGAACAATCTGTGCCAGTTTTATTACAATTCTGTATTCTTTTTGTTTTGGATGATGATGGATGGCTGCATAAAAGGGGATAGTAGATAGGATAGGCGATCCCACTTTATTCTGTAAATAAAATGAATCAAATGATTGTAGTGGTTTAATGATATTATCCAGATGATTATTATTATATTTCATATCATATACAATTTGATTGGCAGGCAATCCTAGCATTTCAATTTTTGAATTAGAAAAAGCTTCTCGCATAATGTTCTGTGAGTAAATAGGATCATATGTATTAAAGATGTTAGTTAATTTATTTTGGCCAAGAGAAGTATAAAAAATATATTTTGTAACAAGTGATTCTTTTGTTCGAAATAATGATAAGTGATAAATTAAACTTGATTGTATATGATAAACATAATTATGATTAGGTGACTTTTGCTTTACACCTACTAACCATAAATAGTCGATATGATCTTCTGCTGATATTACATTTCTGTTAAAAAATATATTTTTTCGTACAACATCCTTTGTAAATAAATATCCAAAATTACACATATTAATAATAGGACAAGAACCAACAGGTTGATTGGATTTTAGATATAATGTTAATTCATTTTTTGGTAAATAGAGTAATTCATCTGAATCAATTAATAAAATCATATTATATGTGCATTGATTATAACCATATATTCTTTTTTCATATTCATCTTGAAATACCTGGTAGGTATACTTAATTTTATCTGGATATTGATCCATTAATTCCCAAATTTCAGGAGGATTTGCTTCATAGTGTACTCCAGCTTGTTTAAATGAATCAATACACCACTGATAGGGTCCATCAACAATTACAATTTCATCAACAAAATCTATAAGTTGTGGAATGGTATAATGTAATAAATAAAAATCATTATATAAACTAATATAACAACTTATTTTAGTTGTCATTTTATTAAGTAATTTATTTAAAATGTTGTGATATTTACACATTTTATTTAAAATAATTGTCTTAATTTATACCGGAATAAATTACATAATATAGCGATTAATTGAAATAATTATATACTTAATATATCTTTTGTAATCTCTGAATTAAGAATATCTTTTATGAAACGATTCATTGTTAATCGCTCTTTTAATTCATGATGCTCTACTAAATACTCATAGGCAGAATGAATTAATGACTTATTTTCTAACATCGATTCAAGTTCATTAATATTATTAAATAATAATGGGTATTCTGATCCAATATATTCTTCAATTGCAGGAAGTCGTCTTATAAAACATGGTATATTACGTGCAATACATTCAATGAGGGCATTATTTGCACTTGCATCATATAAATCAATAATAATAAAACTATTTCCTAATAGCATATCATACTCTTCATCTGGTAATCTTTGAATAGAAACCCGATTGATTTCTTCTGGTGTGATTGAAATTCCAAATTCATCACATTCTTCTTTCAACAGACGATATGAATTTTCTGTATTTCGCCCTGATAGCCAAATTCGGTTTAAATTTGTTTTTAATTTATAAATAGTGGATGCATATCGTAACTGAGATCCTAAACTAATTATGGTATCAATTGTATTAATCCGATTCGAATTAAACATCTCTACTGTAAATTCAACAGGATGATATAACTTTTCCACTTTAATATGAGAAAATCCAATCGAATCCAACATTTTTTTAACATAATGCTGCATGTATTCTGATAGAGTAAAAATACCATTACAATATGATAAATTTTGTATAAATATATTATTTTGAAGTAATAAATCAATATTACAAATATTATAATAAGTCTTCGTATGAACTGGTGTAAGATGAAAGATTCCAACCCATGGTTTATAAATATTTTTACATGCATTGAATATATGATCACAATCTGACCATGTATGTAATAAAATACCATTTGGATTTGTGCAAAGAGAATTTAAATGTGCTGTAACCATATTCCATCCAAAACGATGATTCTGTTTTGTAAAAGGTGTATCAATAAAATATGGAATGATACTATTAACAAGTACTTTCTTTGATAATTCTGGTGCAAATCGATCTAATTGATGCGATCCAATCGATCGATCATTATGTCGTACTGTTTCAATGGAAAAGGACTGTGCAGTATACGCAGTCGGTACCTTATATCCGAATTGGACCATTGCCTGAGAATAGAATACATCTTCAGGCTGATTTCCATTCAATCGGGTTGCATTATCCAGATACTGTACATAGTGAGGAATTTTAATCATATGTTTTTTTGATAAGCAATCGATCATTGCAGAAATAGTTCGAAGTGAAAATCCACCATTTCCTACACAATTAGATAATCCTAGTTCAGTACGCCAGGGAGCCCCTACATAATCATATTCATAAAATTGTTCAATCTTATATCGATACATCATTGTATCTGACTGAAAAATTAATACCTTTTCAAAATGATCTAATGTTTTCCAAAAGGAGATATCCATCAAAATATTATTATAATCCGTTATATGTTCCAATTTATATGTTAATTTGTGTACTTGGATTCCATTTGATAATTCATCACACACCTGTTTATAGAATTCATATACTGCATCTGTTACATATAAAATAACCGACCATTCACTTTTTAAAAATCGTGATAATTGATATAATATTATTTTTATCTTATCATCTATTCGTGATTCAAATAAGAGTGCAACATGTTGTCCCATTATTGAAAAATCTGAAAGATGATAGAAAGGTAATATATTTGGAATATTTTGTACCGATAATTCAAGAAGTTTATCGTAGTGCTGTTTATCGTTTTCTACATGATTGATAGATTGTGTTGTGTTATTATTTGAAACATTATTTATTTTACTATCTTCGTTTCTATTTTCAGTATTTTCAGTATTTTCAGTATTTTTTTTACGATGATTATTTCGTAACCATGACGTCATTTACTAAAAATTTGCATATTAATTGTCATTATTTAACCACACATGGTTAAATTGAATTATTGTAGTTGATCCAGCAAATGCCGTAGTTGAAGATAAATCATTTGTATCAACTTTTTGCAAATAAGATACAAATAATTATGAAAGTTCTAACACTTATAGTTAGCAACATATTTCTCAATATCAGAATAAGATTCATACTGATATCCGATTCGCGTATAATAGGCAAACCATTTCCCCACTGGCTGTAGTCGCTTCCAGTGCATATCCAGACATCCCCACGATGATTTTCCATGTTTTTCAAGATTTTCACAACTTTCTTGAAAATTATAGAGCAATGTGGGAAGATAATCACGATGAAGAACATATCCAGATGCTGTTTGTGCGCACAAAATCCGATTCACTAAAGATGAAGAGGTGGGTTCCGTAGAAAACATATATAATCCGTGTGCAAGCATCAATACATCATAGGTAGGACATCCTTGAAATAGATCTGTAATCTGCTGATTGACCTCTTCTACTGAGCTGGATACAAATGTAAAATCGTCTTCCAGAATCAAACAATTCTTCCACTCAGGATGTGACATAAATAGTTGAAATGCTTTGATGTGACTTTTGGTACAACCCAGCGCGCCATGCTCGGGAACATATTCTGCATGAATTTGATGTGTTTTAGAAAGAGTAGGATCAATCTTTTTAATTTCTTGAAGAACATGTTCCTTACGATCCGATCGATGATCTAAATTGATGTAAAGAATGGCATCAACATATGGCAGACAAGAGCTCATTGTATCCTCTTACAATCTATTCTTTAGATTCCATTTAGCGCCCTCTCCAGACTTTAAGAATGGATGTGTTATAATTTGCCTGTGATACGATATGTGCGGCTGTTTCAATATTATTATTCTGACTTTCAAATGCTTTTGGATATGCTAAAATGCTACCAAAATTAGAGTAGGTAGAATGATCAATAAGCTTTTCATAATATACAAGGATACCCATTACTCGCTCAAAGGCTTTACGATCATTTCGAGTTCGAGATGCCATCGTTAATTTGGAGAAAAGTTCATATTTTTCTTCTAATTGTTCTACTACATCTAAATCAATAATACTTGCTCCTCCAAAGCATCCCTTCCAAACAAAGTCGGGGTTGGAAAATTCAGCAATAACCTCTTTGGATTGATTTAGTAGGGATAAAAAGTTTATAATTTTGCGATCATTACGATCTTCATGATCAAAATGCCAATGAAATCGAACGGGTCCATCCAATTCAGATGGCTGAAATGGACGATGAAGAAACATACTATCATGCAAAAAGATCATGCGATCCGCCCATTTTTCCTTTAAAAAGTAATAATAAGGAAGAATCTCACCTGCTCCCCTCCATTCACTCTTTATTACGGTTGTATCCGTTAGACGACCGTTTACTGTATTGATGGTTGAATTATCATCAATGATCACAATTGGGTTGGTATAGAATTTGCGAATCGAATTATAAGAGGAAATCCACAGATCATTATCCTGTGCCAATGTAATATTTCGTAGAATAACAAATACATATGATTTATCATGATATGAAAGCAATCTTGCAAGTGGAGATGGCTTTGATTCTATTTTTTTAAGGTCACGCCGTTCAGGTATTGATTTAGGGATAGGTGTTCTATCCGGATAGACAATTTCATTTTCCTGTTCCCGTTCCCGTTCTTGTTCCTGTTTTTGTTGAAATGTTTCCGATAAGATCACTTGTGGTTGTTGAAATCGCGGAATAATCTGCGGGCGCAACTCGGAAGGAATCTGAGAAATATTTCTCTTTTGGAGAATATTTCGATTGGCCCATGAAGTCATTTCTTAGCTGTCATTTTCTTTTTTACCGTTTTATCCTCGGCACAGATATGTGCGGTTGTTCTCTATTTTTTATGAGGATACAGAGAAATGGGAGCAACCGCGTCGCAGTGTACGGATGGATGGTGGTTCATGACAGAGCAATCACATTTACAAGAAAGAGTAAATGCTTTAGAGCAGAAATGTGCAACAGCGGATGCAAGTTATAGCGCCCTTCAGAGTAAATGCTCCGAAGTAGATCATCGATGCGAACAATTACAAATACAAGTCAATGGAAGTCGTACCGAAATGCAATATATTCTTCTTCAACTGGAAAAAGTTGAACAAAGAATGGAAACAATAGATCTGCAACTGCATGCATTTATAGAGGATACGGATATGGTCGTACTATCATCCAAATAATCGCATCATAAGATAGAAATGAGATCCATATTTGGCCTAAATTACTTTGTGTTTTGCATTACTGCACTTATTTTGATTTTGTATTGCACGAGGGACATGCGTGATGAAGGGTTTGAATTTGCAGGTGTAATGACACAATTGGCTAGTACGCGAGCACCATCACAAGGATGTATGAGAGAATATTTTGATAGTACAGGTGCTACCATGCAATTGGCCGCAGATAGTACAGGAGGTGCATATGGTATGTTTCCAGAGTTGAAAGATGAAATGGATGAACCCTTTGCTAACACCTTCCCTCAATTGGAATATTCCAACAAGGTAAATAAGGTAGGAAGAAAAGTCGATAAGCAAATCTACGACGATTTAACAACCCAAGGAATCATAAACATGACCGAATCGAAATACACACCCTATCACTGCCCCACGGGATTGATGGAGTGAAAACGCTCTTCCATTTCTGCCGATTCCCAATGAATTGTCGGTGGCCCATCAGGGTACGCCTCATAGGGAATCGCAGCCTCCGTCGGTTTTTCTAAAGAAAGAAGTCGATGGAGAGAACGGAGTCGTCGATCGATCGGATGTCGAACGGACTTGCACTGTGTTCGCCCCAGTTGTTTCCAGCGCCATTCAAACTGAAGCGCCGTTTTCCACTCGGGTAATGCCACATAGCATGCGCGTTTCCATTCGAGACCTTGTGCAACACGCATCCCTGTTGCCCGTGCCCCGCCCGCCCGTTTTCCATTATGTTGCAGCAACCGTCGGTCTGGATCCACCGTTGCTCCAATATAAGTATGCCCTTGATCGGTATAGAGGAAGTAACAATAGGCACTCATAATGATAGAGTAGACATATTCTATTTATATTCTAATCCATCGTTTCAGATCCTTTGAGTGAATGTGTAAATTAACAAGTGGCATATGATTGATATATAAATATTTACCAATCCATTCTAGTTTTACTCTATTAGATTTTACAACACATATTTCATTAATAAATCCAATGGTGTCGCTACTATCATTACGCGGATCAACACCGCCAATATATTGACCGACTGCTGCGGCATCAAATAGGAATCCAAAATCATCTGCATGTTGATAGAAATCAGGATGAATAGGATCACAGTAGTCCTTAATAATAGGAAGTGTTCCAACAAGATCAGGCTGACGCTGCTTAAATTTGCTTAGTGCATACATATCATTTACCCGAGATGATGCACATTCAATACAAGTATCTAACAATAAACGAAGGATGTCATGATTCTTAAAATATAAAAAGCTTGGAATGCATCGATCCTCTGCATCCATCACGCACCACATCGATTTTGTTTGAAATACACTTAGTTTTGGTAATACATCAATAAATAGTAAATTGTCATTTTCAATATGAAAAATATCATTCAATTGCTGTGCGACAACATGATCATAAATATAAAAGAATCGCATCATGGCAAATTTCCAAAATCCATTTCGAAAGGTTGAATCTAAACAATTATTCTTTTCAAATTCACAACGTTTATCACTAATTGGTATTTCTTCAAGGGGAAAGATTTTGACCGCAGATATCTCTGGTTCAACACCTGATATTATTTTATTGCAATGCTCTGAACTAATTAATAGATGAATAGAGATCGTAGTGGAATGCTGAATTTGTCGAATACAGTCATTGATATAGTCTGGAAAATGGTTTCCAATATGAACTAAAATAAGTGTCGGCATATAAGGTGTATGTCATATGTATCATTTAAGTAGTTTAAAGTTATATTTTATTGTTTATATATTATCATGTCATTTGATATTGTTATTCCAGTTGGTCCTAATGATATCAGTATTATATCATCAACTATCAAATATACACAAAAAAATGTTATTGACTATCGAAATATTTATCTGATATCTAAAAATGAACTTACATTAGATGGATGCATTTGGATATCTGAAGATCAATTTCCAATTCAAATCGAAACTGTTAAGAAAATGATGAGCAGCAATCAAGAACGAGCCGGTTGGTATTATCAGCAAATTATTAAATTATATGCAGGCCGATGCATTTCTGATATCCTTGAAAATTATTTAGTTATTGATTCAGATGTATATCTTCTAAAACCAACCACATTTATGAAATATGGTGCACCATTCTTTGCAACAGGAACTGAATATATTGTTGAATATTTTGATCATATGACTCGCCTTCACCCAGAATTAAAGAGACAAATGAATGCTTCAGGAATTTGTCATCATATGATGTTTACGAAAACCTATCTCGAAGAACTATTTCAATTGGTAGAGAACTATTCGTCCAAAGAATCTCATCCATTTTGGAAGATCTTTTTGGAGAAAGTTTCTCAGCCTATTCCAATGTCAGGTGCATCTGAATATGAAATATATTTTAATTTTATGTTAAAGTATCATCGCCTTAATATGCACATTCGTAAATTATCTTGGATGAATTGTAATTCATTGTCACATGTACAGCCACATCATGACTATGTTGCTATTCATCATTATATGAGATAATACAACATAAAGATGAATATAATATAATGTATATGTCAGAAAATCAAGGAGTCGTATCCATCATTATTAAAGGGGGGCTAGGAAATCAACTCTTTCAGATTGCAGCAGCGTATGCTTATGCCAAAAAAGAGGGTGGAACTCTTCACATTCTTCATAAAGTACATAATGGAGATCGTCCTGTATACTGGGAAACTATTCTACAACGAGTAAAACCATATTTGGTACAAACCATTCCGCCCCATATCATACAATGGTATGAGTCACATCCAGCCATGTATCAGCTGATACCACCACTACCCTCCACTGGAATTATGCTACATGAATACATGCAGACCTCCAAATATTTTTACAATGATGAGATAAAGCGCGAATTACGCGAGTTATTTTCTCCTTATCCTGCCCTAATGAATGAAGTATATGCACGATATTCATTACTATTAGAGAATAAAGATCGTGTGGTGGTCGTCCATGCACGCCGAACCGATTATCTTCGAAATCAGATGATGATTGACATTCATGGCCCACTCCCCTCTAGTTATTATAAAAAGGCCATTCAAAAAATGAAAGAGAAAGTGCAAAACCCTATCTGGTTACTTACTAGTGATGATAATCGATATTGGATGGAGATCGAGAAGGATCTTGATATTCATGCGCCTGTGATTCTAATGAATGAGTCCGATCTTCATACTTTTGCGCTTTTGCAGCAATTTCAACATATCATCATGTCCAATTCTACCTTTATTTGGTGGTGTGCCTGGATGGCGGATGCGAAGCATGTGATTGCACCATCAAAGTGGTTTGGCCCAGCTGGTCCTCATCCCTATGATGATATTTATGAGGATCATTGGGAGAGAATGTAAGTCATCTATAAAATTGAATTAACATTATTATATAATCGATAGATAACAATGTTCCTTATTCAACCCGATCTCTCCATTGCACCCGCGGTTCTACCGATAAATCCCTATTCCTTTCCACTGGACCCTTTCCAACAGCATGCCATTGCAGCGATCGCAAAAGATGAAAATGTCCTTGTTTGTGCAAAGACGGGCTCAGGAAAGACGCTGGTAGGAGAGTACCAAATCTATCACTCTTTGAAAAAGGGAAAACGGGTCTTCTATACCACCCCTATTAAATCACTTTCCAATCAGAAATTCTATGATCTCAAACACCAGTTCAACGAAGCCACCGTGGGAATCATGACAGGAGATATCAAATTCTGTCCTGATGCGCAAATCGTGATCATGACCACCGAAATTCTGCGAAATCTGCTCTACAAAAAAGGAACCGCCACCGAACATCTCGGTCTAACTGCATCACTCTCGATGGATGGCGTGGATGCCGTGATCTTCGATGAGTGTCACTATATCAATGACAAGGATCGCGGAAAGATCTGGGAAGAGACCATGATCTTGCTCCCTCCCGCCATCAATATGGTGATGTTGTCTGCCACTCTAGATCATCCTGAGTATCTCGCCCAATGGCTGGGTACCCTGAAGCAGAAGCCGATTCACTTGATTGAGACCCAGTACCGAATTGTACCGCTTACACACTATCTACTCCAACCACAAGTGCCTCTAGAAAAGCTTATCACACTCATGGATGATAAGGAAGTCTATTACGAGCAGGCCTATCTCTCCTGGATTCGTGCCCAACAGGGTCAGGAACGCGAACTGCGTGCCTTTCAGCAAAAAACAACAGAGGCCCGCCGCCTTGGTCAAACCGGTGGAGTGGATGGAAAAGTACACTCCTCTCATTTCGTCCATCAACTCAACGAGGCCATCGTCTTTCTCGAAAAGAAGGAGCTCCTCCCCGCTCTCTTCTTCGTACTGAGCCGAAAACAGTGCGAGTCCTATGCAAAGAAAGTGGAGCATACCCTCTTGAGTACTTCGGATACCGCCACCGTCAAACATATTATTAGCTTTCATCTTCATCGCCATCTCAAAGATCTCGAAGTCGTTCCCCAGTATCATCAGATCTACGATCTTCTGTGCCGAGGAATCGCCTTTCATCACAGCGGACTTCTCCCCGTGTTGAAAGAGATCATTGAAATCCTCTTCACGAAGGGATTCGTCAAAATGATGTTCTGCACAGAGACCTTTGCAGTAGGACTGAATATGCCGACAAAGACGGTGCTCTTTGCGGGGTTCAAGAAATACGATGACACCACGGGTCATATGCGAATGCTACGCAATGATGAATACCTGCAAATGGCAGGACGAGCAGGTCGGCGTGGAAAAGATGACAAAGGTGTTGTCATTTACTTACCGGATCGCGAGCCAGTGTATCCCGAGGAAATGTTCGCGATGATGAAAGGCGCCCGCCCACCGCTTCAAAGCCGTATGGACTTTCACTATGATTTCCTGCTGAAAACCCTTCAGGCCTCTCCGCCGAATCAACCTCTAAAATGGCTCACCATCATGGAGCAGAGCTACTGGTTTCAACAGCAACAAAAGGAGATCGCAAAACAGCGCGCGGAGCTAGCCCTTCTGGATACGAAGTGCGCTGCACTGAATCTGGTGGAGCCCTTTCTCAGCGAATGTGCCAAGCGATTGGCATTAGAGCAGCGGATGAAACAGACGGTGAATGCGGAGCGCAAACAACTTCAACGCGAACTTGACAGTGTGAAGAATAAGCAAATGGGGCCAAAATGGACGAAGGCACTTGCAGATTATCAGACCCTACAGAGAATTGATCAAGAACAACAACAGATCCAAGATCATCTCAATGGTCTGGAGGGGCACCAGCATAGCATCCAGCCCATTGTCACATTCTTATATGAAATGGGATACCTTCGACATGCCGATCCGCAGACGCTCACCAACGAAGACCTCGGACAAAAAGGCATTCTTGCTACAGAGGTCAATGAGGGACACCCGATCTTGATGACGGAACTCTATGTAGAGGGGCTACTTCACGGTCTAAGTGGCAAAGAGTTGGTATGTGTTCTGGCATGCTTTCAAGAAGCCAAAGAAACAGAAGATGCCACTTCTGTTTCAGAACTTCGTGTCAGTGCCGCGGTTGTCTCTGCCCTGAAGCAGATCCAAGACATGGCGCACACCTTTGAAGAACTGGAGCATCGTATCAGTCAGCCAGTAGAAGGGTATTGGTCCCTCTCCACACAGATGGTCGAACCCATGTGGCGATGGATGGAAGGAGAACATGCCTCCGTGATTTGCGCAGAATACAACTTGTTTGAAGGAAACTTTATTCGCTCGGTCCTAAAAACAGCCAACATGTTGGACGAATGGCTCTCCATGGCAACTTACTCACAGCATACCGATCAGATTAGCAAAATCACAGAAGCTAAATCCCTTATCATTCGCGATCTGGTCGTATCCGATAGCCTGTACTTACGATTGAACTAACTCGCTCTTGTTCCAATTCTGAAAGAGGAGCTCGACACGCTCACGAATCGGCAGAAGATTCGGATAGAGCCGCTGGAGCGTTGTCGTATCTAGTTCATTGTTGGAGCGCTCGGAAAGCAAAATCGTCGCCTGTTCCTCTTGTGTAAAGTTCGCCCATACAAAGGTCGGATCCACATATTTTTGATAGAGCTCCAAGATTTCATTGTGCTCCACCGTGCCAGGATTTGTTAGATTAATCGTCCCCGTCATCTTTTGTAGAGCAAGATCAATCATGACAGGAAGCATATCCTCCAATACCGTCATGCTATTTGCAATACTGCAGATCTTGGCATAACTGGTGATCTTGCTAACAAAATTACGAGGGTGATGGTAACCCACGATTGGCATGCGAATACGAAGATTGAGAACAGAATCCTCAAAGAAATGCATGAGGCGATCCGTAAATCCCTTCACGGTCGAATAGCCACTTCCGAAGAAATTGGGGGCATCCTTCTCCTGAAACATGCGTTGCTCCTCGGAATAAGTAAAAATACACCCCGTTCCGAGATAAGTAACATGGATTCCATACTTCTTTCCGAGAAGAGCAAGAACAAGGGGCGAATACAAATTATCACGAACATTCTCTACCAGTTTCCCCTTTTGCTCCAGATAGTCAATCGTGGAATATCCTGGGCCATGGGTTCGCCCAATGAGACAGAGAATACGATCCGCATTCTCTGTTGCCAATTCTGCCTCTACACCTGTCTCATCATCTGCTCGGTATCGAGCCTTAATCACAGTGTGCCCTTGCTTCCGCAGAAGCTTTACCACCATACCCCCAATCCATCCGTTGCTACCATAAACAAGCCACCTCATTTACTTTATCATATCCATCCTGGTTTAAGTCATGATATCTAAAGACACCCCTCATTACATGGATAAAATGAATCACTGGTACGATCTCGAATTGGTACGAACCAATCCATCCATTCATGCCTATTACATTGGTGATCAGTTTAATTGTTCGGATGCCAATGCGGGATGGGATCTTCATGCCGCCGAGGAGGTTACGGTTGAACAAACTCCCAAGTTCATTCCATTTGGTGTTATTATTCGAATGATAAAAGTGGAACCGATGCTGCATGGAAGATCTAATGATTATTTGAAGACAGATAGTCACTTTTTTTTGGTACCGCGTTCTTCCATTTATAAAACGGGACTACTCATGGCAAATTCGCCAGGGATTATTGATAAAAGCTATCGTGGAGAACTCAAGGCGCCTGTGTGGTCCCTAACAGGCCAATCACAGGTCAATCTAGGGGATCGCATTTTCCAAATTGTAGCACCAGACATGGGATGGATTCGTAACATTCGCATTGTGGAGTCGCATCCTGATACAGAGCGGGGGGCTGGTGGATTTGGTTCAACGGGCATCTAAACGCATTTCCTATAGAATAGACAATGACGCACTACTCAGACCATACCTGGCCTGAGCTTGGTGTTACCTATCAATGGAACAATGCAACGATTATCGATTCGATTCACACGAAGAGAAATACACATGTAGAAATGGTGGCGCGCCCCCGTTGGGGTGTTGCTTGTTATATGAATAATGCCATTCAGAGCTGTGAGCTGGATGAGGCGATATATCATGAAGCCCTGGTTCATCCTGCTATGGTAAGTGTGTATCAACCCAAACGGGTCATGATTATGGGAGGAGGAGAAGGTGCGACGGCAAGAGAAGTTCTGAAATGGCCCACCGTTGAACAGGTGGATATGTATGAATGGGATCAGGAAGTTGTACAACTTTTTCAAACGAAATATCCGCAGTGGGGCAAAGAAGCATGGGAGGATCCGCGGCTTAGCATTCATCATCACGATATGATGGAAGCCATTCAAACTCCACCAGAGCGACTATATGATGTGATTATTATCGATTTGTTTGATCCATGCGAAGAAGATCATGCACTATGGGTCACCCTGTTTCAACATCTTCCTAACTGGGTGACGATGGATGGCTCCATTGTACTCTATGCAGGAATGCGTTGTATGACACAGACCATTCAACCCTATCAATATCTTCTACATCTACTTGATGAAAGCTCGCTGTATCATATGAAGCATGACACTCGTGGAGAAGTGATTCCCTACCGTGTCTTTATCCCTTCTTTTTTGGGAGAAAGCACTTTTCTACTTCTTAAATCAAGTGCCTCGCCTCTTCTCTGTCATAAAATGGAAGAGGTATCGCATATTACAAAGGATGTATGGCAATCCTATCAAACATTTAACGGGTAAGGATTCGCTAGAACCTCAGAGTAGATGGTGTTTTCCATGGAGTATATGTAGTAGATGCTGCGATAGTCACGATGGGCTCTATCTTATCAGATATGATAGGCTCAGCTGCATGTGTAGGTTGGAATACGGATAGATCCATTCTATCTCTTTCTTGTAGTAACTGAGACAAGCGCTGCTGGTTTTCTTGATGCAGAGAGGAATTGGAGGGACGATCCGCAGTCATATGTTTGTCAAAGCGCCGCATACCACACCGACTCATTCTACTACGATGATTTAAAAATTGAGGAAGATGCATACACAGAAATACATCATACAATGTCTGCGTTCCTTTCCTCTCAGTTGGGGATCAACCAAGTCGATGCGCCCCCCGCACATCTTCGTGGAATTCTCCAGACCAAAGATTATCATCGCTTCATGATTCTGAGCGACACGGGCAATCTCCTTCATGAGTTTATCGGGGCAAAACAAGCCAATAAATGTCTTCCAGGCGATCATGTGGGGTGGGTAACACATTCGGTGGGAAATGAAAAATGCGAACTGGAGCTACGCGATCAGCACCCTCTTCTGGTAGGAACATTGGAACTGACAAGTAAATCCACCTATGGAATGACCCGCCGAGGACATTTGATGTATCTCTGCACACCCTATGACAAACGCTATCCTCCGTTTATCGTTGGATCATCGGAAAAGGATCGCAGTCAGAATCTGATTGTTCTCATTAAGTTGGAAGAGTGGGCGGCCCAGTTTCCCCGCGGAAGCATTCAACAAACACTGGGTCGGTCGGGAGAAGAAAAGGCCGAATGGGATGCGCTCATATGGCAGGCATGCCCTTGGAAATATCCAGTCTATGCCTATCAACCCAAACTTCTCCCATCCGTTTCACGGATACGACTATCGGGAACCACCTTTCATATCGATCCCGAAGGATGCCGTGATGTCGATGATGTGATTACGATGGAACCCATACACGGGTCAAATAACTGGCTCATCACGATCACAATCAGTGATGTGGCAGCATTTGTAGAAGAGGGAAGTGCAGTCGATATCATGGCTTCTCTCATCGGCCAGACACTATATGATACAGATGGTCGTGTCCTTCGTCCGATGCTGCCTACCGAATATTCAGAACAGGCTTGTTCGCTCCTTCCAGGTAAAGAGCGCTATGGAATCTCGCTCCAATTCATCTGGGACACACAGATGATCCGAGACCCAACATGGTTTCAGTCCGTTCTCACGGTGAATCAGTCTTATAGCTATGAGGAATTCCAGGTGTCTGATTCTCCCTTTCGACCGGTTCTTCAAGCGGTTGCATCCCATTTGGCGAAGAAGCCTGTAACAGACTCCCATGAATGGATTGAGCAGATGATGATTCTCTATAATACAGAGGCAGGAAAGCAACTGAAAGTGATGAAACAGGGTATTGTACGACGACACTCTCCGCCTGATCGCGAGCGACTCCAGGCCTATCGAGAACATGTTCCTGAGCTCGAAATGCTTGCGTTCTCCTCCGCAGAGTACTGTTTGGCAGAAGAGGAAGATACCCAACATCATGGCCTGGATTCCGATCACTATGCGCATGCCTCGAGTCCTATTCGTCGCTATGCGGATCTGGTGAATCAGCGGGTACTTACCAACTGGATTCAGGGATCAACCGATTATTACATTGTTCCGCAGGCCATGTATGACATGAATCTACGAGGAAAAGCAATCAAAAACTTTGCCCGTGATGTTACCTTTCTACGCGCGATCAGCATCCATCAGACGAGCTTTGAAGGGATCATTATGGAGAAAATGCAGATAGATGGAGACTTTGTGAAAATCAAGATCTATGTGCCGCAATGGAAACGAATGGTCTCGACCACCTATCGTATGATCGAAGATCAGGATCGTGTTCTTTCACGCGACGAAAAGACAGAGATCGATGTAACGCTCTATCGCAGAGTAAGCGTCCAATGTGCCTTTGTTCTACAGAATCGAAATTGGAAAGAGCGTGTGATTCTTAATATTTGCTAAAACAGCCTAAATTCAAATGAACTATTATGTAATAAGATGCATGCATGGTTTGATCTATATTCTCAAAAACAAACACAAATAATGGCTCCACTCATTCAGCCAGAAATACCCCATACTGTCATACATAAATGTCCCTTTGAAGCTATGAGTCATCGACGCTTTATGCAAATGAAACAGATTCTCCATTTTTTTGATTCGATCTCTAAAGGAAATGATCGAAAATGATCAAAACCAATAAAATTGACAAATGCAGAGTCTAAATCGGTATAAC
>Ga0315284_10004109_pt1 | contig 20686 bp, 23 predicted proteins | sample YL17G09_16_MG_FD_203696 | JGI IMG/M metagenome (GOLD analysis project Ga0315284, IMG submission 203696) | Sediment microbial communities from Yellowstone Lake, YNP, Wyoming, USA - YL17G09_16 | ecosystem: Environmental > Aquatic > Freshwater > Lake > Sediment | place: USA: Wyoming | collected...
CGCCAGGATCAAGGTGTGGTGGGAAAAGCTCGACTGATGCTCATTCGCTAACTGGCCGAAGGGAGTGCGTCCAACTCGTTCAGCAGGCGATCAATTTCCTCCGCCGTGTTGTAATGCACCGGCCCCACGCGCACCATGCCGCCTTTCGGCTCCAGGCCCAGCCGCTCCATGATCGCCAGCGCGTAATAGTTGCCATCCCAGACATTGATGCCGCGCTGCGCCAGGTATTCCGCAATCTTGCGCGGGTGATGGCCCTCCAACGTGAATGACACCGTCGGCACGCGCCAGTCAAGCCGCGCCGGGTCGGCGATCCCCCAAATCCTCAAGCCTTTGATCTTGTGCAATCCAGAAATCAGCCGCGCAGAGAGCGTCTGCTCGTACTCTTTGATCGCCACCATCCCGGCAATGACGCGCTCCCTCCGATTTGAAGTTTGAGATTTGAGATTAGAGATTTGCCCCAGGTACTCGACCGCCGCTCGCGTCCCGGCAATCCCTTCGTGATTCAGCGTGCCCGTCTCGAATTTGTAAGGCGGGCGATCATCCGCCGGTCGGACTTTGTATGCCGAGAGCCGCTCGAGCAAGTCGAGCTTGCCGTAGAGCACGCCGACGTGCGGGCCAAAGAACTTGTACGCCGAGCACACCAGGAAATCGCAGCCCAGCGCCTTGACGTCAACCGGCCCGTGCGGCGCGTACTGCACCGCGTCAACGTAAGCGAGCGCGCCCGCCGTATGCGCCATCTCGACGATCCTCTTGACGTCGTTAATCGTGCCGACCGCGTTCGAGGCATAGCCGGCTGCGACGATTTTGGTCCTGCGGCTGATCTGCGCCGCGAATGAGGCCATGTCGAGCGTGCAATCCTCCGGGCGAATGTCCACCCAGCGGACGACCGCGCCCGTATCGCGCGCCAGGAGCGTCCACGGCGTAATGTTGGCGTCGTGATCCAGGTGCGTGACGACGATCTCGTCGCCCGGCGAAAGCAACCGGCCCAGCGCGCGGCTGACGGCAAACGTCAGTGTGGTCATGTTCGCGCCGAACACGATCTCGGAAGGCTCCGCCGCGCCGAGCATGTCGGCCATCGCCTGGTGCGCGTCGTGCAGCATCGCGTCGCTGCGCCGGCTGGTGGCAAACGCGCCGTCGTGATTGGCATTGTCGCGCGTCAGATACGCCGCCACCGCGTCAATCACCCTCTGCGGGCATTGCGTGCCGCCGGGGTTATCGAAAAAGATGACTGGCTTGCCATCCTGCACCTGGCTGAGGGCCGGAAAAGATGCGCGAATCTCGGACAAGTTTAGCATGAAAAGCTCCTCTCGGTATTTGACCGCAGTAAAGGTCGTCATCGCCTTCGCAAGAGATTGGTGAGCAGCAGGCCCACGCCCAAGGCAATGAGCGCGACCGGCCAGATGTTTCCCCAGCCAATAGCGGGATAGATGATCGCCAGGCCGGCCAACAGCAGAATCACACCCCACATCAGTCGCCCGCTGATGTGGCGCCGATAGCCCATGGCGGCCTGCAAGAGCGCTTCCACGATTAACAACGCGCCCACCCCTCCGGCAAAGAATCCCCACACGTTGTTCCACGTCACGCGATAGGGTCCTAGCCGCAGCACCTCTGGGTTCTGCGCGGCCAACAGCACCACGCCGAGCCAGATCAAGATCAATGCGCCAAAGATCGGGCTGATGGGGTCGCGGCCCCAATGTCTGCGTTCGTCGCTCATAATGTCCTCCTCCAATGTCGAGTGTCGTTCGTCATTTCATCCCGGCCCACTTGAGGTACAGGTCGTTCTCGATTCCCAGCCGCAGCAACACGCGGCCCACGATGTTGTCCACGATCTCATCCACCGTCTGCGGGCGCGCGTAAAAGGCCGGCGCGGGCGGCAAGATGACCGCGCCGATTTCCGCGGCGCGCTCCATCAACTGGATGTGGCCCAGGTGCAGCGGCGACTCGCGCAAGACGAGCAGCAGGGGTCGGCCTTCCTTGAGCGTCACGTCCGCCGCGCGCGCAATCAAGTCGGCGCTGTACGAGTTCGCCACGGCGCTCAACGTCTTGACCGAGCACGGGATGACGACCATGCCCGCCGTGAGGAACGATCCGCTGGCAATCGCCGCGCCCACGTCGCGCGCGTCGTAGGTCACGTCGGCCAGCGCCTCCACGTCGCTCATTTTCCAGTCCGTCTCCTGAGCGATGGTCGCTTTGCCCGCCGCGCTGATGACGAGGTGCATCTCGGCCAGCCTGGCTTCTCGCGCCGCTTGCAGCAGCCGAATTCCCAGGATGACGCCCGATGCGCCCGTGATGCCGACGACGATTCTTTTCACTTTACCCCCGAATGGATTGCCACCGTGCCCAACATCAGCCGCCGGTAACGGACGTCGCGCCAGCCGGCGCAGCGCATCAACTCGGCCAGTTCGTCGGGCGAAAGAAACTCGTCCGCGGACTGTGGCAGATAAGTATACGCGCTCCGGCTGCTGCTGACAAGTTGACCTATCAGCGGCACGACGCGGTGAAAGTAAAAGCGATACGCTACGCGTGGCAAGAGCAGGTTGTGCGGCGGACGCGAGATTTCCAGGCAGATCATGCGTCCGCCAGGCTTGGACACGCGCAATTGTTCAGCCAGCGAGCGCGGCGCGTCACTCACATTACGCAGCATGAACCCGGACGTGACGGCGTCGAATGTGTCATCGGGAAAAGGCAGCACCAATGCGTCCGCGCCCGTCCAACGAATGCGCTCCGCGCCGGGCTTGCCGCGCCCACGCAGCATCATCTCGAGCGAAAAATCCGCGCCGACCGTGCGCAGGTCGCCATCGTGCCGCAACGCTTCCAGCGCAATGTCGCCCGTGCCGGTGGCGAGGTCGAGCAGTATTCCTCCGCGCGGCAATTGCGCCTCGCGGATGACGAGCCGCCGCCAGGCCACGTCGCGCCCGCCCGTCATCAGCCGGTTCATCAAATCGTAGCGCGGCGCGATTTCGCCAAACATCTGCCGGACATACGTCGCGCGCGCCTGGCCTTTTAGATATGCCATACTACAACCTGCACGGGCGCGGTGACCGCGCCCCTACGACACAAACCGCCACGGGCACAGCCAGCGTTCCAGGCCGTCCACGACGAAATACAACATGAGGCCGAGGATCGCCATCGCCAGCGCGCCTGCGTACATGGCCGGGTAGTTGAGCAGCGTGCTGCCCTGGATGGTGATGTAATATCCCAGGCCTGCTTGTGTCGCCAGCACCTCGGTGATGTAGAGCACCGCCACTGCCGTGCCAATCGAAAGCCGCAACGCGGTCAGCACGGCAGGCAGGCAGGCCGGGAGATACACGAATCGAAACAGCGCGCGCCGACCCGCGCCCAGGCTGCGCACCGAAAAGACCAGCTCGGGCCGGATGCGCGCCGCTTCGTCGCGCACGGGGACGAGCATCTGAAAGAACAGCACCAGGACAATGTTGATGATTTTGGAAATGTCGCCGATGCCAAAGATGAGCAGCAGCACCGGCACAAAGACGATCTTGGGGATCGGGTAGACGATATAGACGAGCGGCGCAAAGATGCGGTTGAGGTGTGGACTCTGGCCCATCACCAGCCCGGCGGGCACTGCCAGCGCGATGGAGACGAGGATGCTTGCCAGCACGCGCCATGCGCTCACCGCGAAATGCCGCGCGAGTTCCTTGGGCAGCTCGGCCACAAACGTCCGCGCGACGACGAACGGCGTAGGCAGGATGTCGCGGTGAATCGCCATCGCCAGCAATTGCCATACGGCGATGAGGATGAGGGAGGCGAGTAGGACATCTCGACGTTTCATGGTTAGTGGTATAATCTTTCGAGAGCTTTGCAGAAGGGTGATCCTGCTATGGATGTTGATTCTGCCGTACTGTTAGACACAGCACACGACGTGCGCTCGGCATTCGACGAACTCGACTTGCGGCAACTTGCCGTCCTTGCACACCTTTCACCGACGCGCCGTCTAGAGATCATGTTTGACCTGTGTGAGTCTGCGCGGCAACGGATTATTGCGTCCGAACGCCAGCGCAACCCCAATATCTCTGATGAAGAGTTGGCCCGCCGTGTGCGAGCGCGCATCGAGATGGCTCATGACATCTAAAACCTACCACGAGTTCGCCGCCTCCATTATCGAGACGCTTGAATCGCTTGGCCTCCCACTGCCCGCTGACAGCCCGATCCAATTTCGGATTTCGGAGCGCTGACCTCTGCCAGCCGCAATCCGAAATCGCAAATCCGAAATTAGTTGCTTTGCCCCAGGATGTATGCTACAATCAAATCACGAGAGGCCAGGATGAGTGTTGTGCTGAAACAGCCCGTCGAGTTCAATGACCGGGTTCACGTGCACATTCAGATTCGCGCTGATTTGAATGTCTCGGCTCTCGTCGCCCGCCGCCAGGTCACCAACTATTTGCTCGATAACGTCAGCGATCACCTGAGCGGCGAAGCGCCCGATTTGGTCATTGACGGCGAGCGTCTGCTGTGGCGCGTGCCAGTTGCCCTCTACCTTACTTCGCAAGGTCCAGTCGGCCAAGTCGGCGCGATAGACGTAGACGCCCAGACCGGCCAACTGCAAATTACCCCATCACTCATTGCCGAGCTTGAGCAACGTGCCCACGAACTGGCTGCCCGTCCCACATCATAGCCAGACTGAAGACGCCGACTGCCTGGCTGCTTGCGTCGCGATGGTACTGGACTATCTCGGCCAACCACTGGCCTATGACGATCTCTTGCGCCTGCTCGACACTCGCCCCTATGGGACCGTCACTCGCAACGTTCTGCGCCTGACCCGTTTGGGTCTTTCGGTCATGTACCGCGAAGGGACCCTGGCCGGGTTACGCGACTGGCTCGACCGGGGCCAGCCAGTCATCGCGCTGGTCAAGACAGGCGAGTTGCCCTATTGGTCCTACAACACGTTGCATGCTATTGTCTTGATCGGTTACGACGAGGCCAACGTCTACGCCAACGATCCTCACTTTTCTCAAGCCCAAGTCATCCCCATTGGCGATTTCGAACTGGCCTGGCTCGAAATGGGCAACCGCTACATCGTCATCACGCCGGCATCGTAGCCCGATTTCGGATTGCGGATTGGTGGATGCATCCACTTATCCGCTGCTGCAAGGCTTCAGTCTCCTGGCAAAACACACCGAAACCCGACACTGTCGGAGCGACTGTCAGGGAGCGATGCAGAGGAGCGATGGGCCATGCGGACGAAGGACTGGTAGTTAAGCCAACCGCCCCCGCGCAGCACACGATACTGCCCGGATGATGGCCCCCCTGGATTCTTTGATGGATCCTTGGCTGAGAAAGTGAGATAATACCTGCCATCGTACCAATCGAACACCCACTCCCACACGTTGCCCGCCATGTCCAAGGCACCGTAAGGACTTGCACCCTTGGGCTTGCTGCCTACCACCCATGCCGCGCTGCCTTTGCCGCAGCCATTTCCGCTGCCATCATCCATAACCGCATACTCGCACGTCGCAGCTTGGTTGCCCCATGGATAGATCCGGTTATCTGTTCCACGGGCCGCTTTCTCCCACTCCGCCTCCGTCGGCAGTTGTCGCCAGACCCACAGGCAATATTCCTTTGCTTGGTACCAATCCACACCTACTACTGGTTGATTGTCGCCATTAAACCTAGAATCGCTGGCATAACTAGATGCTTGACACAGCCCAGCCTGCACGCACTTTTTATGCTGTGCGTTCGTTACTTCTGTCCTATCGATCCAGAAAGCGTCCAAATAAACGTTGTGCTGCGGTTTCTCGTCGGGCTTTGCCTGCGGGTCCGAGTCAGCCGAACCCATCAGGAATTCGCCATCTGGCACGTAGACCATAACCATGCCGTCTTTTTCGGAGATGCGGGTAGCGGCTGCGACAGACCCGGTTGTGGCTGTGGCCTTAGTTGGTGTAGGAGCCTTGGTAGGAGGCACAGGAGTAGCTTCTGAGAGCTTCCAAATCGCCATAATCACCAGCATGATTAGCACCAGCGCCGCGATGCCCGCCCCGGCCCAAAGCAGCGGCAACAGATTGTGCTCCGAGCGGGTAGGCGCGGGCGCAACGCGTCGGGGTTGCGCGATAGGAGCAGGCGCAGGTTTGGATTGAGGCATGGCTGGCGCAGATGGTGGCGGAACAGGTACCTGTTTATCTGCTGTTTCACCTGCTGCGCCCATCAGGCGAGTCGGCGGCAGCTCCACATGCTCCACGCTTTCCCCTCTATGCTCTGCGAGCATACGCCGGAACTCGGCCACACTCTGCGGTCGGTCGGTCTTGCGCGGCTCCATCGCCGTCAGAATTGCCTGCTCAATCTGAGGCGTCAAGCCCACTCGGAGAGTGGACGGCCGTGTGAGTTGTTTGCCCTCGGCAATGAGCATCATGCTTTCGGGCGGCGTGTGACCAGTCAGAAGTGCATAGAGTGTCGCGCCGAGCGCATAAATATCGCTGCGTGCGTCGGTGCCACCCGCCCCATATTGTTCCGGCGGCGAAAAGCCCGGCGTCACGCCTAATGCGCCCATGGTCGTCCTACTGGCTTCTCCCACCTTGGCGATGCCAAAGTCCACTAGAAAGACCTCACCCTGGGGCGTGACCTTTATATTTTGCGGCTTGATGTCGCGGTGGATGATAGACGGCTGGCGGCTATGAAGGTGTTCCAGTGCACTGCACGCCTGCGAAATCCAGGCGATGGCCTGTGCTACTGGCAATGGCCCGACACGGGCGACAATGTTCTCCAGGTCATCGCCGGCGATGAAATCCATCACCAGGTATTGGTTGCCGTCTGGCATGACAAAATGGTCGGTGACTCGCGGCAGGTTGGGATGGCGTAAACTCGCCAGCACCAGCGCCTCGCGCTCAAACTGACGACGCGATGCTTCGATAGCCTCTGCCGAAATACCCGGCACGGCCATCGTGTTCTCTTTGATAGCGACGGCTTGCTGCAAGCGGACATCGTAGGCGCGATACACGGCGCCCATCCCGCCTTGACCTAGCAGCGCGTCAATTCGGTAACGATCGCTCAGGACTTGACCGATGGAGAGCGTCATGTTTCACCTCCACATGTCACTGATCGAGGATGTTCGTCCTTCATCTTTCGTCCTTCGTCACCCCAATAGTTTACGCAACTCGTTACACTTGTCCAGAAACGCCGACTGCGCGCGATAGCCCGCCTGGCCCGCCGCCGGGTTTTCCACAATGACCGGCGCGCGGTTCGGCGGCTGCGCCAACACCAGGATGCGCTCGCCCAGGAACGCCGCATCTTCAATGTTGTGCGTGACGATGATGGTAGTCAGCTTTTGCTCCGCGCGCAATTCGACGGTGAGGTTCTGCAAGTCCTCGCGCGTCGGCGCGTCGAGCGAGGCGAACGGCTCGTCCATCAGCAGCAGGTCGGGCCGCAGGGCGAGCGTCCGCGCGATGGCGGCGCGTTGACGTTGTCCGCCCGAGACCTGGCCCGGATACTTGGTCGCCACGCCCGCAATGTCCAGCCGCTCTAGCCAAAAGCTGACGCGCTCGGCGATGATGCCCACCACCTCGTTCGCAGGCGCGTGGCGACCGTCTGGCCCGTAAAACTCGCGCAGCCGCAAGCCCAACGCAGTGTTCTCGCGCACGGTCGCCCAGGGCAACAGCCCATAGTCTTGCAAGATCAGCCCGGCCGTCGGGCGCGGGCGAGTGAGCGGCTCGCCTGCGATGCGGATACTGCCGCTCGTCGGCATTCGCAGCCCGGCCAGCAAATAGAGCAGCGTCGTCTTGCCGCAGCCTGAAGGCCCGATCACCGCCCACGCTTCGCCCGCCACGACCCGCCAAGAGAAGCGGTCGAAAACGAGGTGACCCGCGCTGTAAGCAAAAGTCAGGTCGTTTACCTTAATCATGCGACAAGGTGACTGATCCCTGATTACTGACCACTGTCCCTACCCGGGCAAGAACGACGCATCCACCAGATTCGCGTAAGGAATATCCGAAGCAATCATTCCCTTGTCCTTCATCCATTTGAGCGCATCTGCAAACTGTTCTTGACTGGGGACGGACGCCTTGGGAAAAGCCGGCAGCTTGTAATTCGTGAGGGCGGGCGGGATGATCTTGTTCTCGTTGAGCAGCGGCTGCCATTGGGTTGGGTCGGCGTTGACGTCGCTGACGGCCTTTTCGTAAGCCGCCAGGAATTTGCGGATGGTATTGGGCTTGTCCTTGATCGCCTGCCCGCTAAAGCTGATGACGCTGTTCGAGTATTTGGGATTCTTGGCATCGGGCACAATGCGCAGCGCGCCCTGCTGCTCGGCCAGCGTGGCGAGCGGCTCGGGCAGCGTGGCGGCCTTGAGCTGACCCGACGCGAGCAACTGCATCCGGTCGGCGATCTTGATGACGTTGGTCGTCTTGATATCCGAGGCGGCCAGCCCGGCGTCCATCAGCAGGCGCGCGGTGACGTACTCGATCACTGTCGCCTGGCTGACGCCGATCTCGACGCCTTTTAAATCGGCGGCGGATTTGATGCCGCTGCCGGGCGCGGCAAAGATGGAAAACTCGGACCAGGTGGGCGTGGCCTGGATCGCCGTGCGCACAACTTTGATCTTGACCGCGTCTTTGTTGTAGAGCGCGACCGAGACCATGTCATTGTTCATCCCATCAATCTGCCCGGCCTGCATCAATTGATCGCGCTCGGCGGCGGATTGCGCCGGGACGAACGCGACGGTGATGCCCTGCTCCTTGAAATATCCTTGCTTATCCGCGACGAACAGCGGCAGCAGGTCGAGGATGGGCAGCGTGCCGATCCGCAGCGTCGAGTCCTCCGGCTTGGTCGTAGACACAGCCGCCGGGGCGCAAGCGGACAGCAACAACAAAACCACTAGTGCTAACGTGAAATGCTTTGACACGGTTCCTCCTCTTTCGGCGCACGCGTAAAACGTGGCCCTTCGCTCCACGCTCTACTTTTTCCGCCCGTGGCAATTCTTGTACTTGCGCCCACTTCCACACGGGCAGCGGTCGTCCGGGCCAACGATGGGCATGCCGTCGCTCGCGCGGCGGATGGGCTGACGCCACTTGGGGATGGACGGGATGGGTTTCACTTGTTCCAGTTCTTGCTCGTCCTCATCCTCATATTCATCCTCGTCGTCCTCATCCTCGTCTTCCCAATCCTCGCCTTGTTCTTGGCTGCGGCTCGACCCGATGGGCGGGGAGACGACGCTCACAATCAGCCGCCAGACCGTCCAGATGGTAGCGAACGTGGCGATCAGGCTGAGGAGTGTAGCTTCGAACGGTGTGAACGGCAAGCGCAACCAGTTGATCAGCGCCCAGCCGATGCCGCTGGCTGCCCAGACGATCAGCCCGCCGACTGCCGCGACGAGAAACAGCGCGACGATGACGAACAACACGATCAAGAGAATTGTAAGCACTTTGTACACGAGTCCTCCTGTCACCGCATCCACAACGCAGCCAGCGTCGCCGCGAACACGGTGATGCTGATGTATCCATTCATGTTGAAGAAAGCAAGGTTGAGCCGCGAAAGATCGTCCGGCGAGACGAGCGAGTGCTCATAGACCAACATCGCCGCGACCGCTGCCAGTCCTGCCCAATACGGCCAGCCCAGACTCATCGTCAGACCGACGCTGGCCAGCAGCGCCACAGTGAGCGCGTGACAGATGCGCGCCAGCGTGAGTGCAGTCGCCACGCTGAAATCCGCCGGGATGCTGCGTAACCCTTCGCGCCGATCCACTTGTACGTCCTGGCAGGCATAGATGAGATCGAACCCGCCGATCCAGAATGTGACGGCGGCCAGCAGCAGCCACGCGGGCAAATCGGCAAAAGTAAAGATCGAGCCGCGCACGGCTATCCACGCGCCGGGCGCGGCCAGCCCATCGGTAAAGCCCAAGACCCAATGCGAAAGCCAGGTGAATCGCTTGGTATAGTGATAGCCCAGCAGAAATACCAGTGCGCCGCCCAGGAGGAGCAGGCACAGCGGATTCAACTGCCACGCGGCCACGATCAGCACAATGAGCGAAGCGACAATATAGGCCACGACAGCCCACGACGAAATCTGCCCACGCGGGAGGGGGCGGCTCGCCGTGCGCGGATTGCGCGCGTCCAGCTCGCGGTCGGCCAGACGATTGGCGCTCATCGCCAGCGTCCGTGCGGCGACCATCGCCACGGTGATCCAGATGAACTTGGTCCATGCGGGCCAGCCGCCCGCTGCCAAGATCATGCCCAGGTAAGCGAATGGCAGCGCAAAGATGGTGTGCTCGAATTTGACCAGGTCGAAAAAAACGCGTACTTGGGTCATCAGATAGGGACCAAGAGGGTCAAGTCTCACCACTGACTGAGGTCAAAGTCAGATGCGAAAGGATTGGCAAAGCGAACGCCTTCGATGACGCGGGCGGAAGGAATGTCCTCGGTAATGACTACCGGCACTTGGTTAAGGCGCGCCGTGGCCCAGATTTGCGCGTCCCAGTAAGCCAATTGATGATCGCGGACGCCGCGCGTCGCTTCCAACACAATCATCGGCGTCAGGTCGAAAACCGGCCACGAACGAATCAGTCGTTCAACCTGCTGCGCGGCAGCGTCGAACGACAATGGCATCTTGATGTGGCGAGTGACAGCGTTCAAGAACTCGGAGAGCGATTGGACAGACAGCGCGCCGGACTCGGCGGCTCTCAACTTGTCGAGCACGGCTAACGCCTGTATCTGCTTGGCTGGCTCGGACCGGTCGTGAGCATAGACAAGGACGTTGGTGTCAATGAGCGCGTTGATGGCCATAGCGGCTCAAACGCTCCTCGTAGAGTTGCTCGCGTGTCCAGGTTCTCTCACCGGAGACAGGGCCTTGCGCAATCAACGCTTCAATGAATGCGCGCGCTTCTTGCCAGGCCGCAGGATCGCGAGCCGCATAGGCTTTTTGTGTCAACCGAATTTGCTGCTCGATGGCTTGGCGAAGGATTTCGGCCTCCGTCTTGCCCGTCTTGCGAGCCAACCGCTTGAGCGCCACACCGGTCCGCGCGCTAAGAGTCACTTGTTTGCGAATCATCTGCGCCATCTCACACCTCGTCCATCACTCTAAAGGCGATTATACACCCTGTCCACTGGCTGACAAGATCACAGTCCATATTCTTTCCAACGCTGGTCTACGAGCGCCTCAATCTCTTCCGACATCTCGACCTCATCCGGCCAACCGCGCGGGTGACCATCCTCCGGGCCCTTGGCCGTGGCATCCACGCCGATCTTGCCGCCCAAGCTGTGAAGCAGGGCGCTGTGATCGAGGTGGTCCACCGGCCCTTCGACAATCGTCACGTCGCGCTTCCAGTCCACGTTGCCCAACACGCGCCAGGCTGCCTCGCTCACGTTTTGGACATCGGTGTCGTCGTCCACGATGACGATGGCTTTGGTCAGCATCAGCAGCCCCAGGCCCCAGATGCCGTACATCACCTTTTGGGGATGGCCAGGGAAGCGCTTTTTGATGCTGACCACGACGAGGTTGTGGAACACACCCTCGGCGGGCATGTTGATGTCCACGACCTCGGGCAAGAACAAGCGCACGAGCGGCAGGAACAATCGCTCGGTGGCCTTGCCCATCCATGCGTCTTCCATCGGAGGCTGACCGACGACTGTCGCCGGGTAAATCGCATCGCGCCGATGCGTGATGGCGGTGACGCGCATCACCGGGAACGGCTCTACCGGCGTATAGAATCCGGTGTGATCGCCGAACGGCCCTTCGTCGCAGTGCTCGTTCGGATCCACATAGCCTTCGATGACGATCTCGGCGTTCGCGGGCGCTTCGATGGGCTGCGTGACGCATTTGCAGAACTCGACGGGTTTGCCGCGCAGCCAACCGGCCAGCAGGTACTCGTCAATGTTGGGAGGCAGCGGAGCCGAGGCGCACCACATCGCCGCCGGGTCGCCGCCCAATGCGACCGCGCACGGAATCTGCGGCTTGTCGCTTTCGCGCGCCACGCGCTCGTGCTCCGCACCGCCCTTGTGACGCTGCCAGTGCATCGCCAACAACGACGGCGCGCCGCTGCCGCCCGGCTTTAACACCTGCAAGCGGTACATGCCGACGTTGCGCGTGTTCGTCACCGGATCGCGCGTAATGACCTGCGGCAGCGTGATGAATCGCCCTCCATCCTTCGGCCAGCATTTGAGGATGGGCAACAGCGAAAGTGAGAGGTCGTCGCCTGTGCGAATCACTTCCTGGCACGGCGCGCGACTCACCAGCGCCGGTCCTAGCCCGATGGAGCGCAGCACGCCGAGCAGGTCGCCCGCCCGGTCGAGCGTGGCCTTCAAGCCCTGCGGCAAGCGCAGGTCAATCACAGCCGCCAGCTTGCGATTCAGCTCGTCCAGGTCATCCACGCCCAATGCCCACGCCATCCGCCGCGCCGAGCCAAAGGCGTTGATGAGCACAGGCATTTCGCTGCCGGCGACGTTTTCAAACAGCAGCGCCTTGTTCTGCTCGGCCTTGCCCTTGCACACCCGGTCGGTAATCTCGGTGATCTCTAGCTCGGGGTTGACCGACGCTTGCACGCGGATCAACTCGCCGCGCTGCTCTAACAGAGCAATGAATTCTCGCAAGTCTCGGAACGCCATATCTTTTGCCTTGCACAAAAATTCCCCACAGAACGAACGTGGGGAATCGTGACGTGTCAGGTCGCCCGCATCCGACCTCTGACATCCGATTACCGACCTCGCACCGGCTACTTTTCCATCGTCTTTTGCAGCTTGTACAGCTCCGGCCTGACCTTGTTCACCGGCTTGACGACCTCCGCGAGCGGCGTGCGCGTCAGCTTGCCTCCCACCAGTCCGACCATCACGCCGGACACGCCCTCCGCGCGCGCAGCGCATCCACCGCCTCTGCGCCCAGGCGCGTTGCCAGGATGCGGTCGTAAGCCGAAGGGCTGCCGCCGCGCTGCACGTGTCCCAACACCGTCGTGCGGACTTCAAAGCCCAACTCGCCTTGACGCTCTCGGAGGTACTCGACCAGCGCCTGTGTGCCGGGATGCCAGCCTTCAGCCACGATGATGATGCAATGCGCCTTGCCGCGCACGCAAGCATCCGAAAGCACCTTGGCCACGTCGTCCAGCGACGTTTCGATTTCGGGGATCAGCACCAACTCTGCGCCGCCGGCGATGCCGCCCATTAGCGCCAGGTAGCCGCAGTTGCGTCCCATCGTCTCGATCAAGAACGCGCGCTGGTGGCTGGAGGCGGTGTCTTTGATCTTGTCTATCGCATCCAGGATCGTGTTGAGCGTCGTGTCCACGCCAATCGTCATGTCAGTGCCGCAGAGATCGTTGTCAATCGTGCCGGGCAAGCCCACCACCGCCACGTGCTGCTCGCACAGCTTGAGCGCGCCGGTCAGCGAGCCGTTGCCGCCAATGACCACCAGCCCCTCGATGCCAAAGCGATTCAGGTTGCGCAGCGCCTCGCGCTGACCTTGCGGCGTCATAAACTCGGGGCTGCGCGCCGTGCCCAGGATCGTGCCACCGCGCCCAATGATGCCGCCGACCGAGCGCGCGTCCATCGGCACGATTTCGCCGCTAATCAACCCGGCGTAACCGCGCTTGACGCCCATGACCTCCAGCCCGTGCGTCAACGCCGTGCGCACCACAGCCCGGATGCACGGGTTCAGGCCCGGCCCATCGCCTCCGCTGGTCAGAACGCCGATTCGCTTCATGCAAGTCTGCCTTGATCCGGCTCGGATTTTTCCGTGCCAGGCTCCGATACGCCAGGCTCTTGCTCGGGTTGGACAGGCTGAGCAGCTTCAGGCTGAGGGGAATCCACGTCGGTTGGAACCAGGTTTGCTTCCAAGTCACCCAACTCGAGGTTGAGGACTCGAAAGAAATCCTCAGAATAGTTTCTCAAATTGCGAACGAGCTTGCCCAGCTCGCGGGCCACTGTGACCATCTGGCGCGGGCCAAGCACGACCGTCGCAATCACAATGATCAGGAGCAGCTCGGTGCCGCCAACGCCGAACAAGTTGTCCACCTCAACTCCTCCCGGCTATGGCCGCCAGCCCGATGCTGATCACGTACAGGCCCATCAGCGGCAGCATCACCAGGCTCATGTTGACGGGATCAACCGTCGGGGTGACGACGGCGGCGACGATGGCGATGGCGACGACCGCATAGCGCCAGCCCCGCGCCAACTGGCCGGCCGTGACCATTTTGAGCTTGGCCAGGAACATGATCACCAGCGGCATCTCAAAGCTCACGCCGATCCAGAACATGAGCGAAGTGACAAACTCGAAATAGTTGTTGGGGCGGACTTGGGTGGTGATTTCCAAGAAACTGGTCAAAAAGGGCACGGCGGTTGGGAGCATCACGGCCCAGGTAAAGGCCACTCCGCTGACGAACAACACGCTGGCGAACGGCACGCCCAGCAGCAACCATTTGCGCTCGCGCTCCGTGAGGCCGGGTAAGATATAGCGCATCGCCTGGTACACGACGACCGGCATCCCCAGCACCACGCCGCTGAGCAGCGAGACGCGCATAAAGATGGCAATGTTCTCGGTGATTTCGATAGAGACGAGCGCCGACCGGCCGCCGATGGGCGCGGCCAGAAAATCCACCAATTGCCCTGCAAAGATAAAGCTCAACAGCGTCGTCACGACGACGGCGCCAACGGCCTTGAAAAGCCTTTGCCGCAGCTCTTCGATGTGCCCCAAGAGCGACATGGAGCTATCGAGCTGCGTTCGCGCCTGGCGATGCGCTCGCCCGGCCGCGCGAAAATAGTCGCGCCACGACCGCTTGGGGCGTTCAAGCGGCGGAGTCGTGCTCATGTTAGGCTTTCTTTTCTTTATCTTCGGGCTTTTCGGCCGGCTTGTCCTCGCTGGAAAGCCCCTTGCGGAACTCGCGGATACCCTGCCCCAGCTCGCCGGCGATCTTGCTGATGCGCCCGGCGCCAAACAAGACAATGATGATCACCAGGATAATGATCAACTCGGTAGGACCCAGATTAAAAGGCATGTTCCATTCTCCTTTTGACCGCCGTCCGGCGGTGAAATATCAAACGAGTCTTGACGGATGCATTCTAAATCCGAACGCTAAACATGTCAATCATCGCGCAAGCTGATGCGAGCGTCCACCGCCGCCGCTCCCATCTCCAACACCATCAGCGGGTTGATGTCCACCTCGTCAATGCGCGGGTTCTCTACCATCATTCGTGAGAGGGATAGCAGCGATTGAATCAACGTCTCCCGATCCACTGGCGGCCTGCCGCGCACGCCTTCCAACAATCGCTTGCCGCGCAACTCTTTAATCATCTCCTCGGCATCCGCGCGGCTAAGGGGAGCGACGCGGAACGCCACGTCGTTCAAGACCTCTACGTAAACGCCGCCCAGGCCGAACATCACCACCGGGCCAAAGCTGTGGTCACGCTTGCCGCCCAGGATCACTTCCAACCCGCCGTTAACCATTCGCTGTGCCATCAGGCGAGCCTCAGGCGCTCGCGCCAGCATGGCCTCCGCCTCACGTCGAACGGATGTTGCATCGGTCAACCCCATCGCCACGCCGCCCACGTCCGACTTGTGAGTGGCTTGCGCCGATAGAACTTTGAGAGCCACCGGGTAACCCAGCCGCTCGGCGGCTTGCGCGGCCTCTGCCGGATCGGTCGCCGTTTCCCAGGCCGCCACCGGGATTCCATACGCGCGGCAGAGATCTAGTGCGCGATCGGCGGTGAGCGTCTTGGCTCCCGCCAGCAATTCTCGCGCCTCCGATGGCGCGCTCGATTCGCAGCTCGCCTCGACGCGGCGCGCCCGGCGGCGATGCCAGTCTCGAGACGCGGCCAGCCCCCGCAAGGCGTGCTCGATTTCGACAAAGACAGGCAGGCTGATCTCTCGTTGCGTGGATTGCACCTCGTCCCCTTGCGAGTAAACACAAAACGCCACCGGTTGCCCCGATTCCTTGACAATCTGCTCCACTCGCCGGGCGAGCCGGTGCGCTCCTTCTATCTCGGTCAGGCTATAAGTGTTGATGAGAAGAACCGCAGAGGGCGCAAGCGCTTGCAAGCATCCCTCGACAACCCGCGCGTAAAGCTCAAAGTCAAAAATCACTCCCAGGTCGAGCGGATTGGTCAGCGCGATCACGTCGGCGCGAAAGAGCGCGCGCACCTTTTGGATAAAATCCTCCGGGAGAGGCGGCAAGCGAAAGCCATACCGCTCGGCCACGTCGGCCGCGATGACGGCGTGACCGCCGGAGCGAGTGATAATCACCAGATCATCCCCGCGCACGGGCGGCAGCGCCAGTCCTTGCGCGATGGACACGGCGTCCTCAAAGCTTTCGGCGCGCAAGATGCCCGCTTGTCGAAATGCCGCGCTTACAATCTGGTCGTCATCGGCCAGCGCCGCTGTGTGAGAGAAGGCAATGCGCCGGCTGGCCTGTCCCCGGTTGGACTTGTGGACGATGATGGGCTTTAACGCGGAACGAGCCATATCCATCAACTTGCGCCCATCGCCGATAGATTCGAGGTACAGGCAAATCATTTCCGTGCCAGGATCGTCTAGCATATAAGCCAAATAGTCCGTCTCGTCCAGATCGGCCTTGTTGCCAATGCTGACTCCTTTGCTCACGCCCACGCCGGCCGTGCAGAGCCGATCCAAATACGTGATCGAGACGCCGCCGCTTTGCGCAATCACCGAGGCGTGGCCCAGGCGCGCCGTGCGCGGGGAAAGAGGCGGAAAGGGCAGGCACATTCCGTTTTCCAGGTTGATGACGCTGATACAGTTGGGGCCGACAAAGCGCATGTCCCATCGGCGAGCGATTTCTGCAAGCTGCTGCTCCAACTGGCGGCCCTCCTCCGATAACTCGCCAAAGCCGCCGGACTCGACGACAGCTCGGCGGATCCCCTTGCGTCCGCAGGCTTCCATCACGTCGGGCACGGCGGCGGCCGGGGTGAGGATCACGGCCAGGTCTATCTCATCGGGGAGTTGCTCCAACGCGGTGACGATGGGCACTCCATGAGCCTCGCCGCTCTTTCGACCCACCGCATACACCTTGCCTTGATAGCCGAACGCGCGCAGGTTGCCGATAATGTTGCGAGCCAGGTTATCGGGCTGCTCCGAGACGCCGATAACGACGATGCTGTGCGGGTAAAAGATGCGCTGCATAGATGACCTCCACGAATGGTTCTTTGAACCGCCACGAGCGCAAAGGCTCTATTGTAAAGATGGCCGTGACACTTGCAATGCGAGAAGCTTGGGATGTTCGTCGCCGCTTCGTCCATTGAGAAGGAGCGGCAGTCGCGGGCCATCCGGCGCAAGATACAGCCCGACGTGAAGCAAGTACTCGCCCGGCTGCTGCGGCAGCTTGAGCAAGAATTGCTGGACAATCACATCGCCCGGCTGCCACATCTGCGGCTGCTGCACGCCGATTCGCTCGCCGTTGGCCGCCAGGCGGTCGCCGCTCATCACGTGCGCGTATTGCGCCAGATTTCCCTCGCCGGGCCGATTCGCGCGCCACCAGGTCGAGAGGCGTACCGTGCTGCCGGCGACAAGCGCGCGCGGCAACTCGTAACCCAGCAGCGTTGCTGGCTCGAACTCGAACGCGCCGCCGGGCGGCTTTTCCAGTGCGGCCAGTTTGACGCGCAACTCGGCTTCGCCTTCCCAGCGATAGAGCGTAAAGCCCGGATTATCCCTGGGCAAAGTCGGATCGCCCCGGTCGTGATAGATCGGCGTAGCGCGGCCCAACAGCATCGCCTCGGCCATCGTCGGGTCGCCGCGCGCCGGGACAACATAGTAGCCCGGCCCGCCTTCGCGTACATACACCCAGCCATCGCGGCAATCGAAAAAGATCGAGCGCATATCGGCGCGACCCAAACCGGCGGCCAATCCGTCTCCGTCAATCGGGCCGTCCGGCGCGTAACACACGGCCACCCACTTTTCCATCGCCGATGTTTCGCGCACATCATACACGAACAGCGAATGGCCGATGCGCGCCACAGGCTGTTGGCGGCGGAACCAATCGTAGGTGTCGGGATTATCGAGCCGCAAGCCCTGCCAGTTCGACGCGCTGATGACATACATGCCGGGCGCAGGCGCAAAGCGTCGAAAGCCAAACGCATCCGGCGGCGAATACGGCCCCGGCAACTGGCGCACCTGAATACCGTACCGTTCCGGCCGGCTGCCGGTGAACAAGGCCAAGTGAGCTTCACTGATGCCACGCGCATCCAGCCATGCTTTCAACCGCTTGATGTCTTGACCCCAGTCCAGGTTGGAATCGGCCAGAATCTTGTAGCCGTTATCCGGTCCGCCCGCGATTTCGTTAAAGTAGGCCAGATGATACGGGAACACGGCTGCCGCGCCTAGCGCGTACCATGCAAAGATAAGGAGGCACGCGCCAGCGGACGAGGTGACAAGATGACGGAGAAAAGTCGGAGGTCGGAAATCGGAAACCGGAAGTCGGAGAGCCGAAATCCAAATGAACAGAAATGGGAGGATAGGCAAGAGATGCCGATAGCCAATGTTGAGCAAAGTCTGCATGCTGATGCCAAAATACAACACCGGCAAAAGCATCAACACCAATGCTGACCACACTTTTCCGAGTTTCCCCGAGTTCCCCTGCTTCCCCAGACGATAGACCGAGACAATCCAACCGGCAATCGCCCCGCCTAGCAGAATCAGCGTCGGCAGCGGCGTCTTGACGGCGAACGCGACCGGAAAGTAATACCACCATCCGCGCGGCGAGATTTGGCCGAGCAAAAAGGCCACACGCCCTTCTTCCTCGCGCTCTTTGACGCGCAGCAGCCCGTTCCAGAACGTCGGCGCGGGGACGTTGATGGAGAGCGGCTTCCACGGGCCAACCTCGAAGCGGTACGCCGCCCATACGACGATTGCGCCGAGGGCGAATATCGCCAACAACGCAACGAGCGCCTGCTTCATCCGCCGGGCGCGCCAGCCTGCAACGATAGCGAGCGCGAGCAAGGCCGGCAAAAGAACCGCAGCAGAAAACTTGGCCGCCATCGCCAAACCGAACGCAAGGCCAGAGATGACTAACCACTTACGCGACGGTCGCCGCGCCCATCGGTCAAACGAGTAGACGGCGAACAGAATAAAGAACGTCACGCCAATGTCGGTCGTCGTCACCACAGAATGCGCCAGCAGGTTCGGGTCGAACGCAAAGAGAACCAGCGCTATCACTGCGGCCCGCGCGCCGAATCGCTCGCCCGCCCAACGAAAGATCAACGCGCCGAGCAAGAGAGCCAGCATCAACACAGGCCAGCGCGCGAGAAACACGATGCGGTCGGTAGGTCGCCCTTCGTCCCACAATGCGTGGCGATTAAGCTCTTCGCGGCTGAGCGGCTGCCAGCCCGGCAGGTTGGTCAATTGCGGCACACCCGGTTCGAGCAACAACGGCAATCCGGCCAGCGCGTGAATCAGCGGCGGATGGCCGAGCTGTAGGCGCAAGTCGCCCGCGCGCCAATAGGCCATCGCCCGGGCAATGTGCGAAGGCTCGTCCACCACCGGCGACTGCGCCGATAGATTCCCCACTGCCTGCACAAAGAATAGTCCCAACAGCGCAACGGCGACCAGGTAGGTCCAGACGTGTTTCTTCATCGTCTCACTTGCACCTGCCCCACATCGGCCACGTCGCCGCTTGTCCATGCATTGCGACCGGTCACGAGCAGCAACGGCTCGACCTCGTCGCCCACGCCCAGATGAATACGCAGCATTTCCCCAACGGGCAAGTCGGCATCGGCGCGCACGTCGTGTGTGTCCACGACAATCTGACCCGGACGCCAAAGTGTAGTCGGATACAGATGCGTACCCATCATCGCATCCAGTTGCCCGGCCGAGCCGCCATCAGAGCGCATCAACCGGATGAGTAAACGCTGGTCGCGCGAGATGTCCTTCAGCGCGCGCCAGTACGTCGTCACGCACAGCGTCCTGCCCGGCTCGACACGCTCAGAAGCGAATCGCACGCCGATCAGTTCGACCACATCGCCAAAGCGAGCCTCCGCCGGTTGCGCGTCAGCGGGCAATCGTTCAACGATCGGCTTGGCGAACGCGGGCTGGATCAATGCGAATGGCGCGGCGAGTGTGAGCGCCAACAACGCCATAGCCAGAACGCCCGGCAGCCATGTGTGCTTGGTCCATGCACCCAATCCAATTGCCATCAATACTCCAATCGGCGCGAGCGCCGGAAACAACAATCGCCCTTGAGCGGCGGGAGTGGTCTGCATATAACGCAGCACGCCCGCAAAGACAATGCCGAGCCATAGGACGGCAAATATCAAATTGGAAGTTGGAGGTTGGAGGTTGGAAATTAGAGATTTGAGAATGCCCGCAAATGCCAGGAAGGTGACAGCGGCCCAAGCGACATAGACTGCGTCGCCGAACTGGAGGCCGCTGAAATCAGCCCAGTAGGTGCGAAAGAGCGCGGGGAATTCAGGCGTGAGTTGCCAGAGGGCCGGCGTCGGCGTCCGCACACCAATGTCGGAAAGCCACACGCTCCATCCGAGCGGGTCGCCATACAGCGCGACGTTGCGCGCGTACCACCATCCGGAGACGAGCGCAGCCACACCCAAGACCATAACGGCTTGAAATATTAAATGCCCAATGCCCTGCTTCACAGGGCGTTGACCAAGCCAGCGAATCAGGAATGCAAGCCCTATCAGCGGCAGCAAGACGAGTCCGCTGAGCTTGGACAGTAATCCCAATCCCAAGATGATACCTGTCCCTATCGCGTATCCCTTTGAGATTTGAGATTTTAAATTTGAAATCTGAAGCGCAGCGACTCCAGTCC
>Ga0315284_10004110_pt1 | contig 20681 bp, 11 predicted proteins | sample YL17G09_16_MG_FD_203696 | JGI IMG/M metagenome (GOLD analysis project Ga0315284, IMG submission 203696) | Sediment microbial communities from Yellowstone Lake, YNP, Wyoming, USA - YL17G09_16 | ecosystem: Environmental > Aquatic > Freshwater > Lake > Sediment | place: USA: Wyoming | collected...
CCATAGCAGGGGGCTGCCGGTGAGGCCCTCAGCCTCCGCCTCATCACAGCACTCCTCGCCGATCCTGTGCAGGAGAGCCCGGGCCTCGTCGCTCCACGACTCGGTGGGTGACCCCAGAGACGGCGCATCACGCAGAAAGCGCTCCAGGGCCCTGTGGATCACCGTCCCCCGATCGGCGGCACTGATCGTCAGCGTGTCCTCCGGCCGCTCCGTCTCAGCCACACGGAGAACGTTACCCAGAAAGTAACGGAACGGGCAGGTCGACCAGTTCTGGAGAGCGCTCGCCGAGACCGACCGTTCCGCCGATGGCACGGCCGCCAGTCCAGGTCCGATGGAGCCATCCCAGCGCGTAAACTGCTCGGATTGCCGCTCAATGTCGGCCTCCAGACCGCTGTGAAGGGTGAGATCGGTCTTGATCAGATGATGGTCAAGCAGGTGATGACCGGCCAGGCGCCAGCGGAGGATGCTGCGAAGGTCATACTCTTGAGGCGAGCCCGGCTCAGGGCCTCCGCCGATAGCCGACTGGAAAGATGGAACCACCGCAAGCCAGGGGCGTGCCGGCGGATTGAGAAGGTCGGAGCTGTACACGGATTTGCCTTCCAGTCGCGAGGCCTCCTGCAAGAGCCAGGGGGCAGGCATCTTACCACGCTGGCCCCGCATGTCGGCTCGCGGGAAGAGGAGGATTCGCTCCCTGGCGGAGGCGAGGGCAGCGAGATAGTCGCGCCGCTCTTCGTCCAGACGCGCGGTGCGCAGAGGTACCTCCTCCCCCGACTCCAACCGCTCACGGTCCGGTATGAGGGGGTCGTCTCGCCCGCGCGGCGGTAGCAGCCCTTCGCTCATGCCAAGGACGAACGCTGTGTCGAACTCGCAGCCCCTGGCGTCAGCGAGGCGGCCAATGAACACGCCTTCGCCAAAGCGACCTACGCGCCCTGCCGACGCCTCCAGGTCCCTCTCCAGGGCCCGACGAAATGTCGGTTCGTCGATCTGTGGCCGCAGAGCAGCCAGTTCGCCCAGCGCCTCCAGTCCCGCCATCACAGAGCGGTGCGCCTCAATCTCTTCCTCGGGCCAGTCGCGGCGGTGACCTTCGCCACCCAGGTAGCGTTCGATCAGTCCGCGTGCCCAGGCAGCAAAGCCTGGCCAGGTGGGCGGGCCGGAATAGGCGAGGTCCGCGGCCAGTCCGTCAATGAAGTGGGCAAGGCGCTCCGCGTGGCCGATCTCGGAGTCGATGTGGCGGAGTCTCCCCTCGCTGACGTCTTCTCGCTCCTCCAGGTTCTCTCGCTCACTGCGAAGTGAACTTACGTAGCGAGCGAGGCGGTCGCGCCACTGTTCAGCGCCGCGAACGATTCCAGCGGATCGTGAAAGGAGGTCCCAGCGCTGGGCGGGAGCGGGACGGCCGTCTGGTTCCTCCAGTACAGGCGCACCGCAGAGCCAGTCAGCCAGGACGTTGCGGCGAAAGCCGGACTCGCGAACTCGAAAGAGGCCGAGTAGCGTTCGGCCGGTTATGGTCTGCGCCAGCGTGCGCACGCCGGGGCCGTTGAAGGGGACGCCGGCCGCCCGGAACTGCTCCTGGGCTAAGAGCGCATACGGCTGCGCCGCCCGATAGAGGACGGCGATTCGGTGAAGTGGCGCGCCGGCAGCCAGACGTTCGGAGATCAGGCGCAGTACCGTGCGTACCTCTTCTTCCGCGTCCGTCACGAGGACGATCCGGGAGTCTCCGTCACGTTCGGCCGTCTTCTCCTCCGGAGCCTGCCCGAGCTGAACCGCAAGGTGGGTCGCGATCTGGCGCGCAGCGTCGTCGATGCTCTCCTCCCCGCTTAGGCCAACAATCGCCGAGAGACGGCCTTCCCCGGCGAGGGCGTCCGCTAGGGCGCTCTCACTAGGAGACAGACGTCGCGGGAGGAAGAGGATAACGTGACCGATGTCCCTCAGGGCGAGCGGCGCCGCGGCAACTGTCCCGGCGGCTGCGAATGCTAGGTCTTCTTCGTCGTAATAGGCTGCAGTTCGGCGCCGAAAATCGCGGTAGAGGCGCACAACGTCTGCGGCACGGGCATTCTGCCCGCCGATAAGGTCCAGCGACCCGTCGGGGGCGCGCCTTAGTTCACGGAACGTTGCCTCGAGACTGCGCTCAGTCGAGGTGTGCTCACGTACCGTGGCGAAGATGCCGGGCTCGGCCGCAAGGGCTGCACGGACTGCCTCGGCGCGCACCGGTGACGTCAGCGGGCGCTTCCCGGCTGATGCAAGGGCGGGCGAACCCAGCAATTCCGCCACGCGCGGGAAGACGATGAAGCCAACGTTGACGAGGCCGCCCTGTGATGCACCCAGACGTCTCCTCAGGGAAAGGCCGGCATAGTTGGAGGGAACGGCGACGGTCACGGGTTGCAGCGGGTCGCTGCCCTTCGCGGCGGAAATGGCCTCCTGGAGGGCGCCGGTTGCCGGCGGTCCGAAAGAAACGAGACGCAGGAGAGACACAGAGATCCTCTCGTGGTGTGTGGCCGGTTACGATGAAGAATACTCGGATTGATCGGCACTGCCAAGTCCGGTATCGCTAACGCGACACGAGGTCGTGCTGGCGCGACCCAGTATCCCTTGTTCTCTCGCTGAAGAGTAACATTGGGTCTGGACTCGTTTTCGGGGGGCAGGTCAGGTCACCGATCCGCATTCGAGCAAAGGTGACATGAGGGACATCATGATTACGGCTGTTGCGCTTGGCCGGCGCACCGGCGCACGGCTTTGCGGAAGCGCGCAAGCTGGACCATCACGGCCGGCCCGCCCTCGCTTTCCGGTTCTAGCAGGATATGCCGCACCTTCAGCGGCTCCCGGCGTGCGATGCTGGGGCTGGGCTCTCAGGCCCGGGGGCGCGCCTTTATCACTGCGGGGTCATACTCTCCGGGCAGCATGCAAGAAAGCTGCTCGACGATAGTGCGCCGGGCCACCACAGCAAGGTCGAGCAGCGTACCGAAACCGTTGGCATCGGGTGCATCTGATGCGGCATTTGGAAATAGCAGCTTCAGCAGCCCCGACAGCGTCTTCTTGATTGCCATCACGTTTCGATCACTTCCGACGTCCAAGTCGGCATGCTCGTCGATAACTGCGCCGAAGTTCTGTCGTCTTAAGAGATGAAAGACCTCAGCCAGATAATCCGACACAAACCCGTATCCCTTGGCATACGCACTCGGGACGATTTTCGGCATTCTCCAGCCGGGCAGGTAGCCATGCAAACGATCGAGGAACGCCGTATCTTGCAGTGCGTCAGGGAGTGGCTCAAAGAGCTGGATGTATCGAAAGGAGGGTTGCCCGGTGGCGAGATCCGTGTCTATGTTCCCGCCAAGTACGACGCTTGCGTCGGACTGGAACTGTTGCCCGAGACGACTGAAGGTTCCGGTCTGCATGTAGTCCTTCAGGACTGATACTGTCTCGTCGCCAGGGAAAACCGCATGGGCTATCTCGTCGAAGAAGACAACCTCCTTCTGCCCGAGAATCCCAATCTTGTTGGTGGTTTTTGCCCAGAACAGCGAAGCTGCTGTCGTCTTCGATCCGCTTATAACAAAGCCTCGGGACGACGTGTTTCGATAAAGATAAGTCTTTCCAGTCTCTCGGGGGCCGAGCTCTATGAGATTGTAGTTGCTCTCCACGAATGGGACGAGCCGAAGCATCATCAGTAGCTTGACTTCTTGCGGGAGCACTTCGGAATCGAACCCGATCGACTCGACCATCAAGTCAAGCCATTCGTTGAGCGTGAAGCGCTTTCGAAGCTCCAAGAAATCGTTGAGGTCGATTCTTGTGAGCTGAAAGGGAACGAAGTCAACGACGCCGAATGGATGACGTTTCCCTTCGATCTCCGCTGCAGGTTCATACTCAAGGGTCATCTGCCCCCACGCGCCCACCGTTAGGAGAACGTCTTCATATCGTGTCCGCACAGCAGATGCCACACGCACCGTATTCTCACCGATGGCCGGGACCTCGGCCCAATAGGTGTCCTTGCGTGAATCTAGTCGGATCTTGAAATCGCCGATGAGCTTGTATGTCCCCTTCTCTTTGATGCGACTGCGGATAAGCTCGCGCTCCGACGAATCGATGTAGTGCTCGCTCAGCAGTCGGTCTATCTTCTTCTGCCCTGGGATGGGGTCGTCGGGATCCACGTATTGGGTTACGAGGTACTCCATCACAAAGCGAGGGAAGCTGCTGTACTGATCATTCCAGCGGGCGGAAGGCTTGAAGATAACGAACTCCTTCGCCAGATCGATGACTTTTCGTGATAGTTCTGGCTTCATGCTTACCCTCAGAGATCAAGATCGAGCGTGGTTCTCTGGATCTTCTTTAGCTCCACTCGGGTCTCAACCTGCTCTTCCCTTCGCGCGAGGCCACAGGTAACGGTAACGATGATTCTTGTCAGCCCTTCCGCTCCCTTGACCGGAAGATCAATTCTACTCTCCGTGCCGATCGGCATCTGCTGCCTGCGGAGTTGGCCGAGATTGCTCCTGATATCGACCGTGAAGAACAACTCACTCCCGCCCGTCACTTTGATACTGAAAGCCAACGACGCCTCTTCTCCCTCGGTGATCGATAGGGACTGAGGGAGCCCGGAGATCCCGATCTCGGCCACGTCTGCTCGCACCGCCACCAGTCCCGCGAACGGCACTACCGCCTCGTGCAGTGTGCAGCCGCCATGTGCGAAGGGCCAGTGCCTGCCGCTCGGGCTCCGAAACCAGCGACGGGAGGACGCAACAGTGAAAGATTGTCCAGCTTCCGCGACTACGATGCCTGATTCCCCCACTTCAGGATGAGCTCCTCTCAGCACTCTTGGGGTGTCCCTGTCTCCTTCGTCTGCCGCATTGACGTCGATTGCGTCTTCAGGGCGAAGAGTTGCGAGGCCGTGGTCGGTCGAAACCGCGACCCGCGCATTGCGCGATACGTTGTTCCTGAACCAGGGGAAGAACTCATCCTGGACCCAGACCTGAAACTGGTGTGCGAGTGTGCCAAGGTCCGCCGTGTCGAGGTGAGCGAACTTGTCGGGCCATGAGAAGACTCGAACATTCCACTGTTTCGCCTCCTCCTTGCGCCGTTCCATCCGCTCGCTCCGCGTGACGTAGGTTGACGGAATCCCCCAGTTCTCCGCCAGCGCCTTTGCTGCTCCCGCTTCCGATGAGGCGCTCGCAGCGAAAGCGCCGCCCACCAAGCGGTGTCTCGCTATGGCAGTTGTCGATGGCAAGTAGGCGAATGATACGTCTGTTTCCGGCACCCGCCACCCCTCATGCTCGAGCGCCGGGGCAAGGATCTTCTTCCAGAGATCGTAGCGGAGCCCATCAAAGATCACGAGCCATGTCTGGAACGTATGTGACGATGGCGCGAGGGACTCCACCCGACGCCAACCCTGACGTTCGTGCTGCCGGAAGCCCTCAACGTCCCCTGAGATCAAGGAGGCCCACCTCTGGTTCCACACGTCCAGCTCTTCATCGGCCTCGGACTGCGCCGTGCGGAGCGCCTTGAGGGTCAGCTCCGCCGTGGCTGCCGAAAGAACGTCCTCGATCTGACCGAACGCGGATAGCCCCATGGCTATGTCGAGATCGGCAATGGACAGAGGGCTGGCTGCAAATGCTTCCGCCATTCTTTCGACGTTATTCAGGGCTGACGGGTCACACGCTGCCGCTTCACCCCCTGTTCTCACGCCACAAGCTACAGCATCCGCTGCTATTAGTTCATCTTGGCAGTTGTCCTCGATCAGTGGGGCATTCGTCGCCGACCACGATCCTCGGATGAATTCCTCGAAATGTCCTAGGACCGCCGCCAGGCGCAGCATCGAAAGCGGTTCCTGCGTTGCCAGTGCAAGGTCGATGTGGCTCCCAGCGGTCAACTCACGAAGACGTGGTAGCGTCGCCGGATCGGCCAATCGCTCGAAACTCGACGCGAGGAGTTTCAACTCCTGAGAGCCAAACAAGCGCGCAAGTTCGCTCCATCTGCCTCCCGCAGCTTCGAAGCTCACGCGAAGCTCGGCCGGACAGAAACCCTCCGCGGCCATGATCGCGCCGATGTTCTCGACGCGAAGCCTGGCTAGCCCCGACCCGACGCACGCTGCGGCGACTGCATCTCTGGGATCGCACCGCGCCAGGGCAGCAAGCAAAGCTCCGTAGCGGCTGTCAATTGCGGAGGTACAGTCAACTGCCAGGCGCACGGCCTTGAGATGATTATCGTTTCGCGCCGCCGCATAGCACAAAGCCGTGGTGGCGATGATCGTTTGCGGGTTAGCACACTCGATCCCGCGTTCTCGCCCAAGCAGCAGCTTGACCAGCGAGTTGGCCGCGTTCGCTGTTGTCAAAACCCGCTGCTGGCCTTCCTCAGCCAGGAAGTCGACGTAGTTGTCGACATCAAAGGATATCCCTCTTAGCGCCTCGCTCAGGTCTTTGGGCAGATTCAGTTCCGGCCTCAACTCCCTCACCACCGCATCGAGGCTGATTTCCACAACGCTGTGCGCCTTGCCCAGGCAATCCTCGAACGGTGTTAGATCAACAGCGTCTGCGTTCTGCTCACCCATCGCCCAGACAACGACTCGGGTATCGCCCTTCGTGAGCAAGTGCCTCGCCGGCAGGAAGTTCGCGCGGTAAGCCACGACCGTCCATTCACGACCAGCAGCTTCTAGGAGCGGCTGCGTTTGCGCGTCCTCGAGTCTGCCTCCGTTTCGGCTCGCGAGGAGATGGTGGGGGTCAATCCAGAAGGCGCACGCTCCCGCCGCCGGCGCTCCTTCTAGCTTCCCCATTGCCCAATCTAAGTAGCTGGCCATTGGTTACTCGTCGTCAGCCTGCGCATGCTTCGCCTGCTCGATCCAGATCGGAATCATTGCATAACTCTCCTCGTCCGGGAAGCCGAGCGGCAACCGATGATAGATCATCTGTGCCTCCTTTGGCCGACCCAGACGAGTCGCCAGGAACAGCAGGGCATAGAGTTCCATGTCGGTCAGCTCTCCGTGTCCGTCTACATCGACCGCTTGAGCGAAATACTTAGAGAGAATTGGCGCACGACCGTCTCGCATTTTGCGTCTCGCCAACTCCAAGCCGTACCCCGTGAGTATGAAGACTTCTTGACCGTCAGCGTCCGCCACGTCGAAGTACTGCTTGCCGTGGGGTATCCGGTGGACTTTTAGCGCTTGCATAGCCTCTTCTTGCCATCCCACGTCTTTCTTGCTCTCAGGGAGGTTTTGGATGGCTCGGATGATGGCCGGCAAGTCTGCGTGACCGCCCAAGTCATGGATAACCTCACAAAGCAATGTGGGCCAGCGCCTGCGGGGCACTGATCCTAGGGGTGACCCCTCTATGCCGCGAGTGCCACCTCGTCGAAGGGTATCTCGGTCAACGCCGGGTAGACCTACGCCGCACTCCCCTATGAGGAAGTCAACAGCTCTGCAAGTCGGGTCGTAATCGTGCAGGTTCGTCCACAAGCCGAGCAGCGATTCCCGGCCGTCGACCTCCGCTCTGTAGAGCGTGTCCAACAGTTGGCCCGGAGGTACCGATAGCGGCCTACCAGTGAGAACACTCACCGCAGTCTCATTCAGATAGCCGCGGATAACAGTCCCGTCTGGACAGAGATGCTCGACGATGGGCACCGCGTTCGACATATCGACGGCTTCCATCTGATCTGCGCTCGCTTCCTGCATATCATCCCTGTTCGATCGTTCCGCTTCCTCACCGCTGACCATCGCCACAATCGCCCCTCATCCTTGCATCTGCTTCGCCTGCTCAATCCAGAGGGGAATCATGGCGTAGCTGTCCTCGTCCGGATAATCCGCCGGCAGACGACTGTAGATCGTCGACGCGTCCTTTGCCAGCCCGAGCCGGGTCGCGAGGAAGAGCATTACGTACAACTCAAGATTTGTGAGCGGCTTCGAGTGATTAGGGTCGAGGGCGCGCACGAGATACTTCGAGAGAGACGGCGCCCGTTCATCGTGCACCCGCCGAGCGACCAACTTGCGCCCGTTCTCAGTCAGCACCAGTTTTCTCTCTCCACCGATCTCGGTCACGTCGAAATAGCACCTCCCCTGAGGCGCCTTGTGAATCCGGAGCGCCTGCATTGCCTCTTCCCGCCAGTCAACTGTTAGCTCAACCTCGGGCCGACGTTCCAGCGCCGTGAAAACCTCTTCCGCTGTGGCGTGGCCGCCTAGATCGTCGATAACCTCGCACAGGATAGTGGACCAGCGTGTTCGGCGGCCCGATGACGAAGACGGCGTCTGCCTAGCCCTGAGTTCTCGCGCCTGATTCCGAGTCCCGCGCACTGACGGCAAGCGAATGCCACATCGTTCCGCGATGAGATCCACAGCATTGCGGCTCACTCCGTTCACTCGGAGAGTGGTCCAGAACCCGAACGACGATTCCTCTCCATTAACTTCTGCCCGGTAGAGTCTCTCCAGTAGCTGACTGGCTGGCATAGTCATCGGGCTGCCATTGACCTCGGCGGCGAAGTCCTCGTTCAGATAGCCTCGTATGACCGTTCCGTCGCGACGCACGTAGTCGATGATCGGTTCGGCCAGAGTCGTGTCTATTACGTCGTCGCTTCCCTGATCTTCTGGCTCCGCCTCGCGCTCGTCGGGGCTCCCTGTTTCCGCCTTCATCGCGGCTGCCTGGGCCCAGCCCTTGTCGGTCAGCAAAAGCCGTTCGCCGGCTGAGTTCACAAGCCCCTGCCGCACGAGTATCGTGACTGCCTCGTCAAAGAGCTGCTTCGGGTAACCAACTCCCACGCCCTCCTTCTCCTTCAGTAGATGGGCACGAAGCGAGGCCAGCGTCTTCCCCTGCAGCTCCCAAAGGCTGGTCGCCCCGCCAACGTCCGCAAGCATTCCCGCCATCTCGCGCGCGACCTCCAAAGAAGTGGGAAGCGTCACCTTAGTCTTCCTTGTTGGCGTTCAAGACTGCCCGCAGCAGTCGGGAGCGCTCGTTCTCCACGGCTGTCAAGTCCGGCGTGTGGACGAGCTCAAGGATAGAACTCGCCTCGGTGTACATCTCCTGGCGCACCGCCTCCTCCGCCAGCTCAAGCAGTTCCGCCGCGGTCAAATCGCTCCCGCCCGCCGTTAGCCGCGATACGCGCCGCCGTCTTTCCTCCCGTCCCGCGTCGTTCAGCGCGTCCCGCTCCTGAGCCGTCGGTGCTCGCCAGCGTCCCGTCACCCGTTCCGGGACGAAGTTCTCCTGCAGCAGCCGGCTCAGCCCGCCGGCGATGTGGACACTCGCTGATGCTGTGTTGAACTCCGGGATGATCTCGGCCTCCGTCGCCGGGCTGAGCGCCAACCTCTGGTCCAGCCACATCACCGCCGACGTCTCATCGACGATGTCCATGCGGGGCTTGTCGCTCCGAACGCGATCACCTCGTCGGTACCACAGGCCGTCGACTTGCTTGAACGACTCCTGCGCCACTGATTGCACGAATGCCAAGCCGAAGCCGACGGTCGGTGCCCCTTTGGCGAGGAGGCTGGTGATGACGTGATCGTAAAGGGCCTGGGTTGTGCGCGTTTCCGCGGCCGCGCCATCGCTCTGGGTCAACCGGGACAGGTAGGCGTGGAGTGTCTTCAGCACGTGCTCCTCTGGATCGCCCACCGCAGCGCTCACCGCGATTGCAATGCCCTCCACCGGCTTGAGCAGGTTCATCACCACGTCCTTGGTAACGACCGACTTCGCGCCCTTTTCTCCCTGCACTCCTTGATACGATCGCTGGACCTTGTCCAGCGTCCCGGCCGCCGCCATGGCGAAGCCCGCCTTCTCGGCGGCTGTCTGAATAGCATGCCAGACGCGATCATCGGAGTTGCTGAAGACGACGGTTGCCCAGCGGCCGGGCTTGAGGACGCGGTACATCTCCGCGAACGACTCCTCCATCAGCTCACGGTATTGGTCCAGAGTCTTGCCGCCCTCCTCCGGCTTCTTCGACTTGTTCCAGACTGCTTCCTTTTCCTCGTCCATCAGCTCCCCCAGCCACGCTTCCCAAAGGAGGGAGCAGTCCGCGTAGAAAATGTTGGAGCCGAAGGGGGGATCGGTGAAAACATAGTCGATCGAGGATTCGCGAACGGCCGGGAGCGAGGCGGCATTGGCACGAGTCGTGCTTGCGGTGCCTTCGAATCGCATCGACCGCACTGCTGCGACTACCTGCTCGAGTTTCCCCTCCACAATCGCCAGGGGATTGTTCTCGCGCGTCAGCGCGGAGATGTTCAGCTTGCCCTGCTCCCCCCCTCCACCACCCACTCGGAAGCGATACAGCTTCGAGCCCAGCCACAGAGCTGGAGTCAGCAAGAATCTCAGTCCTCGGACAATCCTTTCGTCCTCAACGGTCAGCGCCCGCGACCAGAGACTTGCCAATGCCCATAGGTTGCGCGGCGTCCAGAAATCTCGCACCATCACTATCTGTCGGTCGCGGAAGATGCGGCCATTCCTCAAGTACATCTCCCTGGTTGGGTCGAACGGAGTATCGGGCACCCAGTAGGGTATGTCCCGCGCCGCGATCTCAGCTATCCGGCGGCGCTCCTCGTCGCTTGTCGCGCGCTCGCGGCGTCGCGGACGGCAGAGTCCGTCGCATTCATAGGTCGTCAGAACCGGCACCGTGCGCCGGTAGGCGCAGTCGCCTTTGGCAAATCTGTCGCCGCAGCTAGGGCACTCAAACTCCGCCAGCACGTCGCCCGACTGCCGCGCTATGGGCTCGCCGCGGGTGCCTCGCTTCAACCCGGCGGCGCCTGCCATCACCGGCCGCCAGCGGCCACCGCTTTCAGTAAGGCCGCTCAGCGGCGGGTCGGGCTGCCCGTTGACCTCTTTGCGCACGACGGCCGCGTCCCAGAGCACAATGTCCGCGGAGCAGCGAGGGCAGCCGAAAACATCGCTCCACACCGTGTACTGGATCGTCGCCGGGCCGCCGCAGCGGTCGCAGGTCGTCCCGTAAAGCCAGCGGAACTCGTCGGCAACCTCGCCCTTGATCCGCTCCCACTCGCCCTTCAGCGCCGCGAGGTCGACAGCCGTGCAGTAGTTGTAGGCGATGTGGACGGCGGCCGGCGAGAGGTCGCTGAGCACGGCATGGCGCCCTGTCAGAAGGCAGGCGATTCCAGCCATGCCCGAGCCGCAGAATGGGTCGAGGACGACGTCGCCGGGGGAGGTATAGTGCTCGATGTAGGGCTTGATTGCCTCCGGCGGCACCTTAGTGTGATAGGCATGCGCATTATAGATGGCAGACGCCTTGCCGTGCCTGCCGTGCACGACCAGGGGGTCGCGCTGGTACGTGTCCGTGCCAGCATCGTAAGGCTTGCCATGAACGGCAATGAACGCGGCCACATCGACGGGTGGCGCCGGGTTGAGATGGCGCGTCTCCGCAGAAGTGTTGCTACTCATCGCCTTCCTTTAGCAGCAGTGTGATTGTCTTGCCAGGGTTCCCTTTCTTCGCCTCTGTCAGGCTCGCTTCCAGCACTTGGCGTAGCCCCTGCAGCCAGCTGTCCAGGCTATCGCGCGTGACGTATCGCCACGTGGTTAGGTACTCATGCACAGTGATGGTAGCGACAGTCTGCTGCCGAGCCTTCGCCAGGACGGACGCCAGGCGCTTTACGAGCTCGTCCGTCAGCAGGTCATCGTCCACGATCTTCTTGATATTCCCCGCCTGAACGGCAGCTAGGATAGCAAGCAGGTCTTTGTCGCCCGCGCTCTTGATGGCCTCAGCAATGAGGCCCTGGCTTAGTAGTCTTGCCTTCCCGTCTATCGCCCCGGTGATTATCTCCTCCGCCCTCTCACCGACTGGGTGAAGTGAGTCTCCCTTCGCCATTTCGTAATGGCAATGCAGGCAGCTTGTCCCGTTGCCGACGTCCAGTTCCTCTCCTAAGTCGCAGACCTGGAGAGTGTGCCTCACGCGCTCCAGGTCCTGAGATGCTTGGGGGATCGCTGGCGGCCCCAGTTGGCTGAGTCGGTTGAGCCGGACCAACGTCGGCAGCCGGGTTTCCGCGCGGGCCAGCGCCGCTTGCTGGGCCGTGGCCCACTTCACGTACTCGGCGTGCTCACTACGGAAACGGGACATGAACTTCGCCCACAGCTCGTCGAGCTGCCTGACCGCCGCTGCTATCTGGCCGCTGCCTGCCATCAACTGCTCAAGCGTAACCAGCGGCTTTGTCATCTCAATATCGGTGTTCATGCCCTCGGGGGCGGAAGCGACTAGCTGCCGGAACCAGGAGAGACGGGCAGAGAGCCGAAGGGTGTCGCCGACAAGCGTCATCAACGACCCGAGAGTACCGAGGTCGCGTGTGATTCCCGGTCCCGGGTCTTCGCCCCACGTCTCGTTCGCGTATTGAAGGAGGTCACCACGGGTGAAAGCCGCACTCAGATCAGCCAGGGCCTGAAGGCGTGCCAGCGTCTCCATACCGTCGGGGCTGGGTGTTTCGCCGGTCGCCTGTCCCAGGACCTCGATTGAGTCACGGGCGGATTTGGCTTGCTTCCCAATCGCCCCTAACCTATCGCGTAGTGCCTCCTGCTGGCGCTCGATCTCCGCATGGTCAGTTGACATACCGAACTTGTCCGGATCGATCGCCAGCGCAATCCCCACTATGTCATTCCACGTGGTCTCCTTGGACCTGACGATCCTGTAGCCTTTGAGACTTCTTGGCCAAGTCAGATGTCGCAGCTGCGCAGCGCGGATGGGGCCATTGAAGGGTCGGTTCTCTCTCGTGTACACGCTGACGCTGGCAGGTGGTCGCAACTCCAGCGGATAAGGGCTGCTGAGAAAGACGCATCCCAGCACCAGTAGGTCGACAACTTCGGCGGGAAGACCGTATGGCTCCTCACAGAAGAAGCCGTAGACATCTGCGGCATGGCACTCTTCATTCTCCCTAATGAAGGCTGCAACCGCATCTGGGCCTGGGCCGGCGTTCGCTGTGATCTTCAACGGTTCCGTCACCGTTGAGAGGCCGAGCACGGGACCGAAAGCTTCTGCTGCCCCTTTGCTCTTGGCGTCCGTCACTCCGCCGAAAAGGGCGTCGAAAACCTTCGCCGCGTCGGCAGTTGCCATTGCAGTCTTCTTTGTGGGCGGCCTCAACATCTTCGTCGCCTCATCATAGGCGCTGCGAACAAGCTGTTGCGCCACGGCAGACAAACCCGAATTCACGCTTGTGTCCTTGAACAACTGCTTCGTGTTGAGGGTCAGCCCGTCTCGGGTGTAGATCTCGCCCTCCCGGTAAGTCTCTCTCTGTCGGGGGATAAGTGATCGAAGGAGGTCTCGCTCTTTGACATCTGTAGCCGCCAGGATGACGTTTGTCCCGGATTCGGTCTTAATCCGGTACTCCTCTCTGATGTCTCCGCAGGCGATAATGCCCCGCACCTCGTCGATTGCTGTCTCCGTGAGCGGTCCGGGCGCCACCACGGCGACCGCCGGGTCCGTGATTGCTGGTGGGTTAGGCAACGGCTCCGGCACGACAACAATCCGAACGCGCTCCGCCTGAACGAGGCGCTCCAGCGGCCCGATGTGGGTTTGCAGGTTTCTGGGCGCGTAGATGGCTTTGGTCTGGTACTGGATGCCGCAATACTCGTTCAACACTGATATGGGTGTAACCAGCCCGGAGAGGTAGGTCACAGTGCCCCCCGTCATGCTAACGGCAGCCGTCAGCAGGTCGCGCCACTTCTCCTGAATGCGGGGATCGGTCTTTGCTACGGCCCGCTTCGCTCGCTGCAGGATCGTTTCGAACTGCTCGCCCTCAGTGATCCTGACCGCGAAACGCCATGTCTCCCCTTTGACCTCGATCTGCGGGCAGTTCCTCATCTGCTCCACAATCGTCTTCGCGATCTGTCTGGCTGGCAACATGCCCCTCTCATCTTGGACCAGAGTCCCTTCGACAATCTGGTCGACAGTCTGCCCCTGCCCTCCGATCACAGAGTCAAGAAAGAGGTGGTTGAGAACGCGATGCGCCATGGGGTGGAATGGGGCAATCGGCCACTCCACGTTGTCGACGTAGTCTCGCGCCTGCCGTAGCGCGGCCGCCGCATCCTGCGTTTCCGTGGCTTTCAGAAGGTCGCGCTCGAGGTCGCCGACCAACAGATCGGCGCGCGTCATAAAGCGCCTGTTGTCGAGGGCCCCCGGCGCCGTGATGGAGTCGTACGCCACGCCAATGGCAAAGCGAGTGCTCGGCAAGTGCACCCGGTCGGAGCCTACCATGTCCCGCAGGAAGCGGAAGACGGCGCTTTGAAACGGGAAGATTTCTCGCGTGGCATCCTCCGTGGAGCGGCGCAGGAACTGGAAGTTCCGACTGTAATAGCTGTGGTACAGCGTGGATTGCTCGGCAATGGTCTCCTTGTAGTCCATGATCCGCTTGCAGACGATCTGCCTGTACTCCTTTTCCTCGTCCCGGAGCAGAACCATTGGGTCAATGCGTTGCGATAGCTTGGCCGGCATCTCCGCTTGCGAAGCTACGACGAGATATATAGGTTTGCCCTCTGAGCGTCCAAGAATGCTGCCGATTGTCTCTATGACCTGCTCGTCATCGATCGCTTCCTTCTCGTTCAGAACAGCCTGCCGGCTGTAGTACTCGTCAATGACTATTAGCAGACCACCGAAGTTTGCAACCCGCAGCCGCTCTAGCACGTGCAGGAAGTGTTCCTTGATGTTAACGTCAACGTTTGGGATGATTTTTCTTTCAGCGGCGGCCTCGATCACCGCTCTCGCTGTCTTGACCACGGAGTAGTCATATTCCCTACGGTGTGCTTCGACCAACAGCCCAGTCTTGTCTTTGAACGTACCCTCTATCGCCGAACGGATAGCTGGATCCAGTTTGCCAAACCAGTCCAGGACTTCGTCTCCCGCTCTGATTCCCGGATCCTCAATCCCCTCCGATTCAAGGCCCTTAACTATTGCGTCGTCTATCAAGTCTACGAGGCGCGAGTGTTCTCCACCCACCGCAGAGCCGGTTCCCATCAGCGTCATGTGCGCCCTAAGCAGCCGCCGTGGCCTGATTACCTTCTCCCACGTTTCTCGCAATTCCGGATGGCTGACGTTCGACCACACTTCCGCCTCAGTTTCATCACCCGACTCACCGAGGAGACAGAGCAGCGCCGACAAGAAATGGGTCTTGCCGCCGCCGTACTCTGCCTGCACCCAGTAGCCGCCGCCTCGTCCCTCTTTGACATCCCTGAAAAACCGTTCGAAATACCCCGCAATGCCGGGTGTGAACAAGTAATCGCGGAGAGTGCGAACGGGATCGGCAAGAGCCTCCCTTATGTTTTCTACAAGGTTGGGCCTGTGCGGCTTGGGCGCGATTATCTCCTTAAGCGGGAGAATCTCACTGTCAACACTCATGGCGTCGTACCTCCGCTGTCGATGATCCTCTCGGGCCCGCCCGCTCCAACGGCCGCGCGTGCCAATGCCCGCCAATCGGTCAGTACCGCCGACGGCGGGAGCGGCAGCGCGGGCGCCGGCGGGACCACCAAGACGACGATGCGTCCACCGCCTCGGAGCGATGCGAAAACGGGTTGGAGGAATCCGGCGGGGTACAATGCGGGCATGACGTAGAGCCCGCTTAGCGCGACCACTGCTTGCCCTGCGGTCGAGGCAACTTGCGCAAGCTCCCTCTCGACCGCCTCCCTTGCGTCTCCGAGTGTAGACGTCCGGTCGGCGATGTCTGCGACATCGACCGTGGTCACGGTGACATCGTGGGGCTTGTTCCATGCGGAAAGGGCCGGCGTGAGCTCCCTCAGCGTCCCTTCAAAGACGAAGGCTTCGAAGCTGCTGTGTCCAGCGCCGAGACGTTCTGTCAATTCCTCTAGCCAAACGCCTATCGGCTTTGCCACGGCCGTCGCGCCTCCCCCTTCTCAAACTGCTCCAGCGAGTACCGGGTTGTTATCTGGTCCAGTGTGTCCACCTGTCGGAACCGAGATATTAGACCTTCTTCCGCAGTCTCACGTAGCTTCTCCCGCAACATCGTTTCGTCCACAATCCCTAGACGCTTCCACCACGGGTCAGTCACAAGTGTGTTCCACGAAAGCACCTGAGCCTCGGGCGCGAAAACGCAAGCAAGCAGAAAGGCAACCGCACGTGTCGATACCTCCGGCACAATACGATAGTGAGTCTTTCCCTGGACCACCAACAGGCCGATCTTACGCATGCTTGTTCGCAATCGGCCTAGCACCTTTCGATTGAGAGCGCCCTGTGCTTGGAGGAGATAAGACACCACGGCCTCCTCCACAGATTCTCCGGGTGTGACGGACGAGAAAGGGCCCTCCACGAACCGGGCCACCAGCGGGTTGCTAGTCACGTATTGCCAGCGCATAACGTGTCGGAGGGCATTTTCATCACGGAAGGCTTCCCAGACAAGGCCCACAGGGTCGCGCATTGATACGTTAGGCAAGAACCACTTGATGAAGTAACTTGCGTACCGATATCTGGTAAGATAGGAAGTCTGACCGAAAGCGCGTTGGACAATAGCTTCCCGAAAAGCCTCAATGTCGTCGTAAGATGATGTCATTTGCGCCGCTGTCAAGGACTCCTCCCACTGCAAATCGGAAGGCACGTCGACTTGGTGTCGCACGACCGATGTGGGACGAAAGCGCGTTAGACTTCCGTCCTCGCCCTTGAAATGGTGCGAATCGCGGTGCGCCGGAGGGGTCTTCATACCGTTTGTTGCGCATTATATACGCAATATCAAGCCTTGGCCACTCCCTCACGCTGGGTCCATGAGGAGTTCGCTAGGGGCCACACTGACCGGTCGGAAGAAAGCGGCGGAGTATCTGCCTATCACTAAGAGGGTCGACACTGACCGGGGGTCGGGGATCGGTGCCCTGTGCCGTTCACTAGGCGCAGGGGCGACTTGGGGAGTGGGCCCCACCGATACGGATGGAGTTTTGCCACCCCACAGGGCGTCGAACCCCCGCCTCGCCGGCGCTGTCGCGCCGCTGCGGTCGGGCGTTCGAGCCCATCGCGAGTGTGCGGCCAGTTTGCCCCGTAGCGAGAGCAGTGCAAGGTCAGAAACCACGAAACCGACCTCCTCGGTCGGCTTCTATTCTCCCGCTCGCGAAACGTCACTGGAATGCTAGATCATGCTATTCCCGCTCACGCACACAAAAACGGCACGGCAACCCTCGTCTTCGTCGATCCTGCCCATTCCGCCTCAGTCCGGGCAGGTCATCAGGCAACACGTCCCACGTAAGCTCCGCCGTCATCCGCAGCGTCTCTTCGCCGGTCATTCCCACGTCATCGAGAAGATGGTAAGCGAGTTCACCTCTTCCAGGCTTCCGTCGCGTTGCCACTGCCAAGCATTCGCGTCGCTCTCGGCAAACCTCGGCTCACGGCATAGCCGCGCCCGCAGCTTGTCATACATCAACTTTGTTCTCACCCTTATGGCTCCTTTGCTATCCAAGCGCACCCGCTCACGAACTTCTGCTAACCCCAACTGCTCCAAATGGTGCTATAATCTTCGCGCATTATAGACGTGTCTGCGCTGTCCCTGAAATAGTCCTTGACCATTAGTCTCCCTCGGAGGTCGCTTCATGACTGAAGGCTCTACCCCGAACGGCGCCATATGGCGCAAAGTTGATCTGCACCTGCACTCCCCCGCTTCCCCATCATTTCACCAACTTGATGGTGTTGACCCTTCCACCTCTTCGGGGGCCAATACTCTAGTCCAAACCTACGTTTCTCACCTAGTTGACGCGGGCATTGCCGTTGCCGCGATCACTGATTACAACTGCGTACACGTCGACTGGTTTGAACCGATTCGCGATCTAGCTGCCCAATCCAACGTTTACGTCTTTCCCGGAGTCGAGATTTCCATTGCTTACGGCAAGCACGGTTTGCATGTGCTGGCCATCTTCCCCTCCTCATCCAGGTTGACCGATCTTAACACCATGCTGCGAAGCCTCGATAAACAGCCCGGCGTCCCCCTCGTGAACCAATATGGACAACACCGCGATCTTGAACTACGCGACAATCTTGTTGATACACTCGCCAATTTCCGAGCACAGACCGATTGTATCCTCATATTACCTCACCCCGTGGATGACAGCGGCCTCTGCAGAACTTTGCAGCCCGCCGACGCTGCTCGCCATCTCCGAGCCCTCGCTCCAGACGCCCTTGAACATTGTCCTCAACCCGAGATTGCCCGCCTCCTTTCAACGAATGAACTTGACCCGTCCTGGCTCGACAACCTTGCTCGAGTCGAATTCTCAGACCCGAAAAGCATGGACGAGATCGGCACGAAACAACTCGCCGACGGTTCTCCACGTTGCACTTATCTCAAGCTGAGCGCCGAAGATATTGCCGCTCTCAAGCTAGCCCTCCACGATCCTCACACCCGAATATCTCTCGGCTACCCTCCCGAGGCCACCCACCCCAAGCTTATTTCCGTCACAATCTCCGGCACAGGTTTCCTTGGAGACATGTCCATCAACTGGAACGATGACTTGAACGTCATAATCGGAGGAAGGGGGACCGGGAAGTCAGCAATCATCGAAACTCTGGCATATGCTCTCGATGTCGCTCCCCACGTGTCTGACACATATCGCGAGAAACTTGTATCACACGCGCTTGGAAGCGGCGGAAAGGTGGAAGTTGTACTCGCCCGTCACGTAAGCGCAGGCCAGTCCCACACATACCGCGTCACTCGAATCCTCGGCGAGCGCCCCGTCGTTCGCGACTCCACCTCAGGTACCACCATTCAGATTTCTCCCCAACTGCTATTTGGACCCGGCGGCGCCCCGATCATCTTCGGCCAGCGTGAGATCAACAGGATTGCGGACGACCAATCTGAGGCCGACCGGCTTCAGTTGCTCGACGAACTCATAGGTGAACCGGCCAAGCAGGCTCAGGACGACATCCAACAAGCGCTAACGACGCTTTCGGAAAACGCGGACCAGATTGTCGTCGCACGCAAGAAGGTTGAGGACCGAGATGAACTCCGACAGAAGCTCCAGATCATCTCCCATGAGATCACTGTCTTGGAGAAGAACAAGGCCAGCCAGAAGCTCGACCAATTGCGCAAACTAAAGGCAGACGAGCAGAATCTCACTACGGCTCACCAAGGAGTCGCCGCAGCGTCTAGCACTCTCGAACAAGCGACTCAGGCTATCGACACTGACCTCGCCACGCACCATAAGCTTCTTCTCGCTGGCACCAGCGAGAAGAAGGAAATCCTCGACCAGGCGGCCACAATCATCGAGCGCCTACTCAGCGACTTTCGACTCGCTACTGCCTCACTCCAATCCAAATTCGCCCAGGCCGTGCTCGATCTGTCAGCACCTCAAACTAAATGGCAAGAGATCATGGACCAGATGACCGACCAATTGAACAAGATAAAGCAGGAAGCCAGCGCGCAGTCACTCGATCCTGATCGCTTGATCAAGCTAACGACCCAAAAAGCCGCTCTCGAACCACAGCTCGACGCTCTCAAGGCCGTTGATGACGACTTGATGGTCCTTTTTGAACAGCGTACCGCGCTTCTGGCCGATCTTCGAGAACGACGACACAACCAGCACACACTGAGACGCGACAACACAGCCTTGATAGAGCAACTTGTGCAAGGCCGCCTGCGCCTTACGGTCGTATTCAAAGGCCAAAAAGCAGCATATAAGGAGCAGTTGACTGCGCTCTCCAAGGGCTCTGGCATTTCCTCCGATGCTCTGGAAAGCCTGACTGAACCCGAAGCCACAGACGGCATCGATCTCGCCGAGGCAATCGCGGCCGGAACCGCGACGATTCAACAACGATTCGGCCTCACACCTGCCATGATTGAACGCGTCAGTAAGTGGCTTGGTGAGGAACCTCGCTTGCTCGCGTTGCAGTCGCTCCAGCCCGAGGACTCTCTACAGGTTGAGCTGAAGACTGATGATCAGTATCGTTCCCTAGAACACCAATCAGTTGGCCAGAAAGCAACTTCGCTTCTTCTTCTCCTGTTCGCGTTCCAGACGCGTCCTCTGATCCTAGACCAACCGGAGGACGATCTTGACAACCGATTCGTCTACGAGGACATCGTCCAGATTCTTCGCAACCTCAAAGGCTTGGGCGATGCAGCCAGGCGACGTCAGATCATAACCGCCACCCACAACGCCAACATCCCAGTTCTAGGTGATGCTGAACTCATCCTCGGACTTGAGGCTCGTGACTCACGAGCCCTCATCACCGGCCGAGCTTCGATTGACGACACCCGCATATGCAAACTCGTCAAGACAGTGATGGAAGGAGGGGAGGAAGCTTTCCGCCGCCGCGCAGAGAAATATGGCGGAGTCTCTTAGCCTATGCTCTTCCAGATGATAACTTCCCCGTTTCCGCTCAGGGGCGCTGATTCTGTTGCACAGCGCTTAGCCGCAGATGCTTTACACCCAGAAGGTCGCAGGTTCGAGCCCTGCATCGCCCACGATTGCGGTCTCACTCATCCTGTGGGGTGCCAATATTCCATCCGTATCTGGGACAGCGGCGAGTGGCAAACCACGGCCGCCGAATGCCGACAGGGGAGCGCAAACCCTCTGCCTAGAAACTAGATGGCCTGCGACTCAGGGCGTGAAAAAGGCCGGGCATTTCGCCCGGCTTCATATGTAGTGTGCGGGGGAAAAACGTGGAGCGGGAAACGGGACTCGAACCCGCGACCCTCTGCTTGGGAATCAGATGCATAGCCAACGCGCCGCGGCGCGAGGCCATCGAACACCTGGAGCGGGGGACGGGATTCGAACCCGCGACATCCTGCTTGGAAGGCAGGAGCTCTACCGCTGAGCTACCCC
>Ga0315284_10004111_pt1 | contig 20677 bp, 12 predicted proteins | sample YL17G09_16_MG_FD_203696 | JGI IMG/M metagenome (GOLD analysis project Ga0315284, IMG submission 203696) | Sediment microbial communities from Yellowstone Lake, YNP, Wyoming, USA - YL17G09_16 | ecosystem: Environmental > Aquatic > Freshwater > Lake > Sediment | place: USA: Wyoming | collected...
GGTCAGCAGGTGCATGCTGATGTCCCAGGTATAGCCTTTGCGCGTCCACGCGGTGCACAGGCCCCCGGGTTTGTCGTGCATTTCGAAGATCGTCGCCTGGTACCCGTTCATCCGCGCATAACACCCCGCGGACAATCCGGCGATCCCGGCGCCGACAATGATGACTGATTTTGCCATGGGACCCTCCTCTCATTTCAGAGAATAAGGCTAATACCTTATTACCTGTCAATGAACCGCAAGACAAGCAACTGCACAAGAGCGGGACGCAGGGAAAAATGATTGAGATGACATAAAAAAGATTGGAATGATTTAACTCTTTTCATTTCAATCTTTTTATATCATTTCAATCTTTTTTCTCCGCGCCCTGCTCTATTTATCAGACCGCCGCCAGCGCGATGACGGTGGATTTGGACGCGGCAGCCACTTCTTCCGCGGTTACTTCTTCGCCGCGGGCGTCGGAGAGGTAGATGGCTTCGGAGATGAGCATGGTGTTCAGCGCAATCTCCGCGGTGGGGAGCAGGGGCACGCGGTTCTGCAGGGCGGCGATCCAGTGCTGCTGCGAGCTGTCGTAGGCGTCGGCGTTGTCGCGGAGCTGGTGCCAGCGGTAGTTCGACTCGCCCAGGTTCACCGTGGAATCGAAGCTCAGGTCGCCGTCGCTGGTGTAGAAGCCGAAGGGCTGCAGGCGGATGCCGCCCTTGCTGCCGACCACGTAGGAGCCCTCGAAACCGTCCAGGTGGATGGCCCACGCCTCGATGATGTCCAGCGCGATGTTGCCCGCCAGTCGCACCAGGCCCATGCCCAGCTCCTCCACGTTGTAGCCGCTGAGCTCGTGCCGCCTGGGGTCGATGTCCGTCTCCTGGTAGGTTTTGCCGCTGACGCGCAGCACCCGCGGATTGTCGAGCAGGTAGAGGACGTTGGCGATGTGGTAGACGCCCATGTCGTAGAGCGCGCCGCCGGCGGCCACTTCCTTCTGCACGAACTGCGCGGTGCCGTAGCCGTCCACGTAGGGCCGCCCGCGCCGGCGGAAGCCGGTGGAGCGCGCGTGGTAGAGTGTGCCCAGCTTGCCGGCGTCGATCAGCGCCCGCGCCGCCTTCGTCTCGTTGGAATACAGAGTGCCCAGTTGAATGCTGAGCTTCTTCCCGGTCGCCTTCGCCGCCTCCAGCATCGTTTTTGCGTCGCAATAGGTGCCGGCCATCGGCTTCTCGCAGTAGACGTGCTTGCCCGCCTCCAGCGCGGCCACCGTCACCGGCATGTGCAGGTTGTTGTGCAGGCACACGTCCACCGCGTCGATGTCGTCACGCCGCAGCAGCTCGCGGAAGTCGGTGTAGACATGCGGGATTTTGTATTCCTCTGCCACGCGCCGGCCCTCCGCCTCGTTGATATCCGCCAGCGCCGTCACCTGCGCGCCGGGGATCGTCTGGTACGTCTTCAAATGCGATTTGCCGATCTGCCCCACTCCGATGAAGCCGATGCGAATAGGTTCCGCCATGGTTGCCTCCGAAAAACTGAGATGGGAAGGAAATTCGTGAACGGCCGGTGGATGTCCTGCCGGTGTGGCATGTTCCCTGGGAATAACAACCGCTCATGCTCCGCCGCGATAGATTCTTGATCATAGCGCCCGTTACGAAGGTTGAGTAGGCAAGAAAGCTTCTCCTCATCTTTCCGCAGCGCGCTTGCCGTATCGAAACCACCTCACCTATAGGCCCTAATGGGCCTGTAGAGAACAACATGTTGTCGTAGAAAGTATCGCCTGTGAAAGAAGCATCCGTAATCAGAATTACTGCCCATTAGGGCCTTTTTCACATGGCGACAGTCCATGGGAAAGCCTAGTGCCTGTTCCCACAAGGTTCTCCTATTGACGCGGTAGTTTCGATACGGCGTGGGGGTTATGGAAAGGTGTGATCAAGCTTCCTCCCCTATTCGTAATTGTGGCAATACCTGCACGAGGATTCTCGCGGCCTACGTCGAATCAGTATCAATAGTGAGAACAATAAGCGGTCATATCATGACGCCGGGGCGCGGCGTGCTGTTCCTCCTGGCACTGGCGCTGCTCTTCCCCGCATGGGGCGGCGCGGCGAAGATCGACCTGTTCGAGGATCTGACGACAGGCACGCTGGAGGACGGACAGCACGGCTGGACGCGTTCCGCGGAGGACGCGAAGGACGGCGCCGTCCCCGACTGGTGGGTCAGGTTCCAGACCCCCGAAAATGCCCCCCCCTACCTGGAGTTATACCAGGACGTCTGGAACAACGGGCCGAACCTGCTGGTGACCCGCGAGCTGCGCGCGGAGGAGGGGACGAAGGGCTGGCAGCTTGCCGGCCGCGTGAAGTTCGTCAATGCCGGGGAGGATTCCATCTTCCTGCGCGTGCTGGACGACGGGGGCAAGGCCATCGCCAGCCTGGACCGCTTCACCATCAACCACAAGCAAGGCAAGCGCGGCCCCGGCGATTCCTACTTCACCTTCAATGGCGCGGCCGTGCTGACCTCCAAGGCGACCGGCAAGGCGAAATGGGCCGCCATCATGAAGTTCACCACTGACGGCTGGAAGCCGTTAAAAATCACCCTGTCGGCGGACAAGCCGGACGTGCTGACGCTGGAATACGGCGATCGCACGGTGGAGGCCCCCCTCCCCGCGGAGGCGCACGCGATGATGCCGAAGACCCTGCAGATCTTCTTCGGCTGGGGTCTGGGGGCGCAGGGCAAGGGCGGCATCTACCTGGAAGGCCTGACCTTCACCACGGAAAAGGCCACGGAGAAGACAGCACGGCGGACCGCCGGGGACTGACCCCGCCGGTCGGGGACTGATCCCACATTTCCACCCGTGACCAATCCTCCGCCGGTCGGGGACTGACCCCACATTTCCACCCGTGACCAATCCTCTACCCGGCTGAGGGTCAGTCCACATGGACAGGCAAGCTGCCCTATCAATCAGCCTTGAATGCTCTTTGATTCCCGATTATAGCGCCCGGTTCGGTGGTTGAGTAGGCAGGGACTCCTGTGCAAAGCAAAGCGAATTTCGGGGTTTGCCCCTCGCCGACACGTTTATGGCCTCTCCCACTTGACGCACACTAGCCCTAGTGCTATCATAGGACCGAGCGGCCTTTTCCCCACCTGCCCACAGCTTATCCGCCGGCTCTCCACACGGGCGTGGGGATAACATTTTGAAAAAATCTATCATTCCCTTCTTGCCCAAAGTCCACTTGTTTCCTATAATGGAGTTATGGTTATGCTCCAGAAAGAGATCCTCACCACAGGTCAGGCGGCGCGGGAACTGGGCGTGACCCCCCTCACGGTGTCACGTTGGTGCCAGGCGGCCCATACTGGTAATACGTCGCCGCTGAAACGCGAAGAGTGTTTCCGTCCGGGACGCGATTGGAAGATTCGCCGGTACGCCGTCGAGCGCCTGCTGGGCGAATCGGTATTCAGCGAGCCGGCGGCGCATTGATCCCGGGACCGGACGGCGGCATGCCGCCCGGCACGCGCGGTCCGTTGCCTTGCCTGGTTGGTGTCTATATGTGAGAACGTCAGCGAGACGGACAGACGGATAGCCCACCGAGGGGGGGAGCGTGGGTATGAGACAGCAGTCCGACGGCGCCGCGATGCTTGCGGACGCCGAGCAACAGCAAAGCGCGGAAGTGGTGGATCGCATGGCCACCGGCAAACAGCGCGACCTGACGGCGCACTGGCTGGCCGGATGGGGCGCGTTCTTCCTGATCATCGGCACGCTGGGCGGGGTGAGCGCCATCGTCTACGCCCTGATCGTGAATAAACCGGTCTGGTTGCTCGCCGGCGTGGCGGCGCTCATTGCGGTGGGCTGGCTGCGCGCCTGGTGCAACTGGGCCAGCGAGCTGTTGCTCACCCTGGGACGGATCGAGCAGAAGCTGGACAAATAAGGCACAACCGGCCCCGTTTGCGGCAGGGCCGGTTGCGTAAAGTGAGTGCGTTTGGCACACGGGCACTCGCGCTGGACGTCAGCGCAATTGCTATCTTATGCCGCGCACGTCGAGTTGTCAACACTTGTGGATAAAATTTTGTCGAAGCCCGTTGACAACCTTGCAACCGCTTGCATCGACGGCTGCGCTACCGCTGGCAGGCCGTCCGGGGAGACGTTCGTCTCGCCCGGAGGGCTGGCTGTTCCCGCCTGCGCCTCACCCATCGCCGCACCGCCGTCCCGGCAGGGGACGGCACGACCCGAAAGCATTGTCGCGCCACTGACGTGCGCTGTTGCAGTTCCGCGCGCCTGGTGGCCATGCCAATAGTATAACGGCGGACCAAACACAAACCGCCCTGTTGCAGCAGGACGGTTCGAGAATCGGTCTGATTGGGAGTGCGAGCTTTGCAAAGCCTGCACTCGCAGCGACGGGACTTTGTGAATCCGACTCTAGTCTACGCCGTACAGTCGAATTCGTCAAGCCCCTCAAGCGCTTTATCGCGCGAATTTGCGGAAAATTCTTACGCCCGCCGGCGACCTGGCCCGGGACGGAACGCTCCCGCAACCCACGTGACCCGCGCCCTCCGCTGCGACCGCTCGCCCTCCCAACCCGGAGTGGACATGTTCGGGAGGATCTCGTAATTCAATCGCGCACCGCACGCGCCGGCCACCGCGCCCATGGCAAGACCGGCCTGCGACCAGCGCGCGACAGCGAGTAACCGCCTCCCCACCCCCGTCGTGCGACGGAATACGACGGTCACAGGACGGGGAATACGAGTTGAATAAGGTGTAAACCAAACGAAAACAGCCCTGCGGCAACAGGACTGTTTCACAAAAGGTTTATGCGAGTGCGGGGGCACTCAGAGCGACGTAGGCTCCAACACCAGTTATCAGTCTACGCCGTCTGAAGGAGTTCGTCAAGCCCCCGGGGAGCAATTGTGCGCTTCTCGGCCCCCGCCCTCGCGAGGAAATGGAGCGAGGGATGACAGAGGGAATGACGCCCATCGGGGCAGCCGGACAACCGATCGCGTGGCGGGACTCAGCATGCCTCGCGTTGGGGCAATTCGTCCCCAAAAATATCATTTCTCCCTTGCATTGCCGGGCAAGCTCCGTTCTAATACAGATGTTCGCTTATCGGCCACATCGCAGCACCAGCCATCCTCGGTACGCGGGCGCGACCACTCTCACCGCACCCTTCCCTGACGGCCGAACCACGACTGTCACTCGCGCCGTAAGGGCTCGCACGGAAAGGACCACATCATGACCGACGCCGATGCCATGGATATCGTCATGCAGGTGGGGGAGATGCATTTCGAAGGGAATATCATCCCCCAGTCCTGGTTCGAGCACCTGAAGTACCCCAGCGGGAAGCCGTACCTGACGGCGATCGTCATCCTGTCGGAGATCGTCTACTGGTTCCGCCCGCGGGAGATTCGCGACGAGCGCACGGGCCGCCCCATCTGCTACGAAAAGAAATTCAAGGGCGATGCCCTGCAGCGCAGCTACGAGTCCTTCGCCAACCAGTTCGGCTTCACCAAGCGCGAGGCCACCGACGCAATCAAGTACCTGGTCAACGAGGGGATCATCCGCACCGAGCTGCGCACCGTCACCTTCGACAACAAGTTCAAATTCCCCAACGTAATGTTCATCATCGTCGAGCCAAACCGCCTGCGCGACATCACCCACGGCCGGCGCCCGAACGGTGTTCCGGTTCAGCGGAGGATGATTCCCGCCGAACCGGAAGAGGCTATCCGTACAAACGAGGGACCATCTTCCGTTTTAACGGAGGATACCATACGAACAAACGGAGGACAGTCAAACCCCGAAACGGAAGATACGCTCCGCCCGAACGGAAGATATGATGACGGCGAGACGGAAGAGGTTTTCCGGCTGGATGCCAACACCTCCCCCGCGCAAACGGACGCTCCTCCCCCGGCCGAACGGAAGACAAATATAGAGAATAATAAAGAGAGTTATACAGAGAGTGAGAGAGAAGCGCGCGACGCGGATTTTACCCTTGAGGAGGAGAAAACGCTGCCGAAACCGGCATGGGGAGTGGTAGGCAGCCGGCGGTTCCCGCGGATGATCGAGCTGGCGCGCTGGTGTCGGCGCAAGCTGGGACGGCCCATGTTCCCGGTGGACATGCCGGCGGAGGGGCTCGAGCCGTTCGAGGAGGCGCTGGACCGGCTGGAGGGCGTGACGCGGGCTTGCGGGCAGACGGCGGCGGAGGTGATCACCACGCGGATCTGGCTGCGGCCCGAGGTGCAGGCACAGCTTCGCGAGGCGGCGTGGCCCTACGCGGTTATCGCCAGAAAGACTACGCCCCCGTCGCCGGCCGCCGGCGGGCACGCGAGAAACCGGAGTGGATGAGTGACGAGGAATGGGCGTTTTATGAGGGACAAGAGCAATGAAAAATGCAACGTGTAAATTGCAGAATAAAGTTCAGGCCCTGAAAGGGCTGCGGATGTTAGCCCAGGGTCGCAACCCTGGTGAAGGGGTGTCGGAAAAACGCTGGCGTCCTGAAGGGACGCCGGGCATGTGGCACGACATGGTTTTCGAATGCGGATGCGGACAATCGTTCCCGCCGCCCCTTCAGGGCGGAACGGATCTGATGCCGATCACCGGTCCCCAGGGTTGCGACCCTGGGCTAACATCCGTGACCCTTTCAGGGTCTGAACGGTTACCATGCTGGAAAGGACACGCCAATGCTTGATCGCCGCACCGCCGAAGGCTTGTTGGAACGGGTGCCGCCGCAGAACGGGGACGCCGAGCAGGCCGCCCTGGGGGCGATGCTGCTCGAGCGCGAGGCGATTGTGCGCGCGGAGGAGATGCTCAGGCCGGAGGACTTCTACCGCGAAGCCCATCGCTGGATTTACCGCGGGGTGCTCGACCTCTACCGGCGGAACGAGCCGGTGGACCTGATCACGCTGGGGGAGTGGCTGCGCAGCCACGCTGCCTCCGGCACGCCCACTGCCGATGATAATCTGCTGGCGCAGGTGGGCGGCACGCTCTACCTGACCACGCTGATGGAATCGGCGCCCACCGCGGCGGGCATCGCCCACTACGCCGGCATCGTGCGCGAGAAGGCGGTGCAGCGCCGCCTGATCGCCGTCGCCGACGAGATCATGCGGGAAGCCTATCTCGGCCAGAAGGAATTGAGCGACCTGCTGCGCGATAGCGAGGGGAAGATCTTCGCGCTCTCCGAGCGGGTGCTCGCCGCCGGGCCGACCGCCATGCCGGAGGTCTACGACATCGCCCGCGACGCCATCGTCAGCCGCCGGGAGGCCGACGCGCAGGGGTACGACGTCGGCTTCAAGACCGACCTGCGCCTCTTGAACCGCGTGCTGCAGCCCATCAAACCGGGCGAGATGGTGGTGGTCGCCGGCCGGCCCGCCATGGGTAAATCGGCGCTCGCCATGCAGATGGCCATCGCCGCCGCCGAGCAGAGCCAGCGCGGCATCTTCTTCTCGCTGGAGATGGACCAGGACTCGCTGGCCATGCGCCTGCTCCTCGCTCACGGGTGCGATAGCTGGAAGGCGAACAGCCTGCTCTACCGCACCGCGCACCCGGATGAAGTCTACGGCGCGCTGGAGGGGGCGCTGGAGACGCTGCGCGGGGTGCCGCTGCGGGTGGTGGACGCGCCGCGGCTCTGCGCGAATGACATCATCCACCTGGGCCGCCGCGCGAAGTACGACGGCGGGCTGGACTTCATCGTGGTGGACTACCTGCAGCTCATGGACGCCAACGAGCGCCACGCCGAAATCTACGAGCGTATTCGTGCCGTCTCCCGCGAGCTCAAGCAGGTCGCGAAAACGCTGAAGGTGGCGGTCATCGCCGTCTCGCAGCTCTCCCGCCAGGTGGAAAACCGCACCCCGCCGCGGCCCATGATGAGCGATCTCCGCGAAAGCGGCCAGCTCGAGCAGGACGCGGACAAGATCCTCCTCCTCTACCGCCCCGGCTACTACGGCAAGCGCGCCCTGCAGGCCGCCGAGCTGCCGGAGGACGACACCACGACGACGGAGCTCATCCTCGCCAAACAGCGCAACGGCCCCACCGACGCCGTGTGGACGCGCTTCGATCCGAAGCGGACGTGGTTCTTCGATATTGAGGAGTAACCCTGAGAGCGCCTTTCCCTGGGAGCGCCGGCATCCTGCCGGCGCTCCCAGGGAAGTGGTTGGACGGCGATATTTTTTCTAAAGCCGGGAGTTCGTTTCGCCTCATGAACAGGATTCTTTGGTTCGGGAGAAGAGTAACCTGTTGAAGCTTTACTTTAACGGGGTCATGCGGATACGCCTGGGTTCGATCACTGAAAAGTGGCCTGCCCAATCGTCCCGGTTATCCAAAAATGTGATGATCAGTTCTACCAACGCTTGAGGTGAGAGAGGTGAAAGTCGTAAGAGAATGATACCAGCAGTTACAGGCAACCCGTGCCGGAAGGCAATTTCGCCGAAATCCTTATCGAACGTCAATAGAATGCGCGATTCGTCAACTGCGAAGGTTATGACATCCTGATCCGTGCTGCCGGGCGCGAAAGTGCGTATCCAGCGAACATCATGCCCATGCTCCTGGAGTGCATGCACCACAACTTCCGGAATGTTCTCATTGGCCAGGAAACGCATGCTCAACTCGGCATGCAGCCGCGCGCTCGCATATGCAAGGCACGCCCGAATATCTTCGTGGGTGAGTCCGGGGTAGTTATCGAGAATTTGCTTTTCACCCCACCCGTTGGCCAGCAAGTCGATGATGAACTCCACCGCCAGGCGCGTGCCTTTGATGATCGGTTTGCCCGCAAGGACAGCCGGATTGATTTCGATGCGATCTTCCCAGTTCACAAATCACCCCTCCCAAACGGAAGTAATTCATTTTACCATGGGTGGCGAATGTATGCTACTCACATTTCGGTCATGTTGACGTGTATTGGTAGCAGTGCCGCCTTGCCGGCAGGAGATGCCGGCGCTCCCAGGGAAAAATACCCAGCATGAAAGAGTTGACGCATATTCCTCTCCAGTTGCCCTCGCCGACGGTTGCCGGGAAGCAGGGCATGGTGATGCGGCCGGGCGAGAGCCTGCGCATGAGCGTGGAGCTGACGGAACCCCCCTACCCCATCCGGCAGCGGCTGCGCGTGGTGGGGGAAGTGGACGTGTTCCGGCAGTGGCGCTGCGAGCCGGGGATGCCGCTGCTGTACCGCTCGATCAACGACGCGCTGACCTGCGAACACACGTTCGGCGAGAAGTATTCGCTGTACCTGCGCGGGCTGGGCGAGACGTGGCCGCGCAACGCGTATATGAAGGTGCCGGCGGTCGGGCTGCCGCGCGAGCTGACCTTCGCCGTATTGGTGCGCGGGCAGGAGGTGGAGATTCCGGAAAGCGGTGAGCTGGCCGTCGAGCTCGGCATCTACAGCGCGCGGGATTGGCGGCATCCGGACGATGTCTACGACGAATCCGACGAGGTGGTGCGGCTGAACCTGCCGGCGGGCAGCTGCGAGTGGCAGGAGCTGTCGGCGCCGGTGACGCTGCCGGAGGATGCGGTGATGCTGCTGGTGCGCGTGGGCGGCAGCGGCTTCTCCGGCAAGGTGTGGATCGGCTCGCCGCGGCTCTTCCCGCCGGGCGGGGAAACCGTGGTGCCGCCCTTCATGCCGGACAACGCCTGCGAGCGGTGGGAGCGGCTGAACTGGCTGGGTGAGAACCTGTCGCGGCTGGAGTGGCCGGAGTTCGCGGTGTGCATCGACGGCAAAAAGTGCTTTCGCGCGCCGGTGTTCAACGCCATCGTGCGCGGGGCGGACTTCGAGGTGCCGCTGCCGCTGATCGAACCGGGCAAGCACGAGGTGGAGCTGATCCTGCTCGGCGATTACGCGACGGCCATGCCCTTCGTCGCCATGCGCGCCGAAATCCTGCGGGAGAGCGCGCGGCGAGTGGAAATCGTCGGCTTCCCGGAGTATGTGGAGGAAAATCAGCCCTTCGGCGTGCTGGTGGAGATCAACGACGAGAACGGCAGCCGGCTGGAGGCAGTGCGGGTGGATGCCGGCCCGGCGCGGGCCAATCCAAAGTATGAGATTCAGGTGGCCGGCCAAACGCTGACCATCATGCCGGAGCGCGTGGTCTGTAACGACGGCGGCGACGACATCATTCTCTCCACCGGCGATGCCATCTACGTGCCGCAGGAGGAGGACGCCATGCTGCGCTTCCTCGCCTGGTACGCGGCGGAGCGCATCGGCAACGGGGTGTGCTTCCGGCCCGTCTATCGCTGGTGCGGCACGCGTAAGGTCAATCCGAATCTCTGGCGGCAGGCCGTGCCGCTGCTGGAGGGCCTGGGTCTGCGCTACCACCTGATGGTGGACGGGCGCGAGCTGCCCGGACGGGCGGCCAACCCGCCGGATGAATTACTCGCTGGTTCGAATTACCTGGGCCGCCAGGCGCACGAGCGCGACGGCGCTTACAACTACTGGGGTTCGCCGCGCTATGACTCGCTCTACGCCGACATCTTCCGGCGCGGCCAGCAGGCGGGCGGCATCTTCATGATCGCGCGGCCCACGGTGCGCGAGGGCGGCAAGTCGCAGGTCTACTACGACCCTCGCTGCGCGGCGGACATGCGCCAGGCGGAAGAATACATGGTGAACAACCTGGCGGCGGCGCGCGGCGGGGTGACGCGCCACACAGGACCGTCGGCGCTGTTCCACGTCTTTTACCGCGCGGGTTACGAGAATCTGGGCGCCGAGCAGATGTACGGGCCGGAGGAGGTGATCCTCGCCGCGCTGCGCGGGGCGTCGAAGGCGCACGGCAAGAAAGACTACGGCGCGCACCTGGCCATGCAGTGGAGCAGTTGTCCGCAGGACACGCAGGCGCACGCGGACCGCTACTTCCTCTCGCTGGCGGCCTGTTACCTGGGCGGGGTGAGCCATATCAACCTGGAGGAAGGCCTGTGGCGCATGGAGTCGGAATACGCGTCGCACGACCGCTTCTCGCGCGCCTGCGAGATCCACCGGCAGGCGCACGCGAAGTTCCGCCGGTTCCTGCAGACCCACCCCCGGCGCGGCGTGCCGCGGGTGCCGCTGGCGGTGCTGAAGGGACGGCATTGCGGCTGGCAGTGCTTCACCCACCGGGTATGGGGCTCGGGGCGGGAGGAGTTCCGGTTCGGCCCGCCGGAGGAGAGCTTCGAGTTGCTGCACACCTTCTACCCGCGCGCGGTGCTGGATGCCGTCTACCGCAACCCGTGCGCGGACAACAAGCCGGAAGGCTGGTATACCGGCACGCCGTATGGCCCGGTGGACATTGTCCCCCTCGCCGCGCGCGGTCCGCTGGACGATTACCTGGCGCTGGCCTTCCTGGGGTGGAACACCTTCGACGAAGAGGATTTCCGCCACCTGCTCGCCTACGTGGAGGCCGGCGGCACGCTGCTGCTCGGGAAGCCGCACCTCTCCACCCACGTGGTGCGAAACCAGCCCTCCGCCCTGCCCCGCCAATCCGCCGCCCTCGAGCGCATCTTCGGCAGCATGCCGCTCACCGGCGATAAAGTCGTGCGCCAGGTCGGCAAAGGCACGGTGATTTACTTCCCGCAAGACGTCTACCCCTGTGACGCCGCCGTGCGTGCGGCCTACGAATATGCCCTGCGCGACCTGGGCGCCCGTGCCGCCGCTTTGGAAGCCACCCGCGGTTGGATCCGCGGCAGCGAAGACGTGAATTTCGCCGCCTACGACCGCGCGGACGGCCTGCGTACCCTCTACCTGCTGAATATCGACTGGTGGAGCGGCAACCCCGCCGCCCCCGTCCTCTTCCTGCTGGGCGATGCCCGTTACGAGATCCAGGCCCCCGCCGGCGGCATCGCCGTCATCACCGCCTGCCCGGAAATTGCCGTCATGTCCGAAGGGATGGACGCCGACGTCCTCGCCCTGACCCCCGACCGCATCACCGTCCAATCCGACGCCGGCGCCCGCCTCCGTCTCTTCGCCCCCGGCCGGAAATTGCCGGAGTGGATCGAAGTGAAGGAAGGCGGCGTGCAGGAAATTACATTGTAAGTCCGGATTGCGTCATCCCCTCTGCTGGTCGCCCGGTCTTGTCGTTTCGGGATGGGTCAGCAGCTGGATAAACAGCCGATTCGGCCGCAGCATCTCAATGGCCTCCACTTCGACGCGCTCGAATTTCCGGTGGTCATGGCCCACTCCGCGGCCGTCGCCGGCCGTCTCGATGGGCCGCGAGTAATGCACGGCAACAAGCACGCTGATCGCCACGTTCTCATGGTGCTCGAAGGGATATTCGGACTGTAATAAGCTATTGATGAGCACCTCGAGCTGCCGCCCGGGGGATAGTTCCCATTTTCCCTCGGCTTCATCGTGAAGGTTCGCGCTGATCAGTTTCATCAGTCCATAAGTGGCAATGCCGGTATATCCGGACAGCACCATCACGAATGACGGATCAGCCGGCGGCTTGGCACCGGCAACCGGGCCGTACCTGGTGCGGAATGGATTGCTGGCTATGGTGAGCACCCCGTAGGTCTTCAGTCGTTCCCGCGTGTCATCGATGGGCTGCCGCTCGTTGGGAAAGTCCACCGGTTTATCCGGACCATACCAGAGAACGCATCCTTCCCCCTCGAGCAGGATATTACCATACAGAACCGGCGGTACCTCGGAGCCATAGAAAGCGCTCCGCATTCTAGCGGCATTCTGCTGGATTTTGATGAAGGTGAAGCGGTCTTTCAACTCATCCATCGATTGTGCCGGGGTATAGGCAGTAACCTCGCGGTGAATCGCAGCCAGCACGATTTCGGCATAATCGCTCACGTTGGCCGAGCCGACGATGATGCAGGAGGCCGTCCGCTCGCGCAGATACTGCTCGACCTCCTGCTGCAGCAGGCTCAATTTGTCGTCCTCGGTGCTCTCGGTCACTTCCTGCTTATCCTTCGGCTCCTCGATTTTGATTTTGGTGGTGGGATAGAGCTGTGCCAGGAAGGAGGATAATTCGGCGACGGTCGTGTAATCCTGCTTATCGATATTGGTGCGCCCGCTACGCTCACCCTCTGCCGGCCGCCCGCAGACCAGAATGTCAACCTCCTGGTTGGACTCCAGGAACGGATTCCACAGGCTGCGATACGGATGCTCGGTGCGCTCCCGCTGGAAATTCCGGTTGATCTCCTCCATGATGCCCGCGAATTGCTCGCGCAGCGCGATATCGTCCGCATAGCTGATATGCCACAGGCCGCGGACGTCGAACGGGAGGGAGGCATCGATATCCGAGCTGGTAATGGGGATGACATCGCGGTCAGACCCGTGTGCCAGGCCGAGGTAGAAGTAGGTGTTGGGGTTGAATTTGCCGTAATGCGTCGTATCGATGATACAGACTTTACAATCGGACAGCGCTCTCAAGAATCCCTCGAAGTCTCGCTGAATTTCACGCAGCGTTCGCGTGCGGAATTTCCAATCCTCCAGCTGGATGTCCGATGTGGATTCCGCCATCTTCTTCCGCAACCCCTGCAGCGCACTTTTCAGCACCAGCTCGTGGAAACCGGAAATAGACTTCGACTCATCGAGCACGAGCAGAATTTCCGGCGCAGCGAAGTGCTGGTATGGACGGATGAGGGGAGAGGATGTCCGGTTCTTGACCTCCTGAAACAGCCCGGTCATCTCGGGACTGCAGAGATCGTCGAGGGATTGATATTCCAGGACTGTGCCGATATTCTTGAGCAGGCCGATATTGGCATTACTGTATCGCGTATTACAACAGATCACCGGCAGCTTGCCCATGGCATAGCTTAACCCGAGCTCGTAATAGACATTAGGATTCTCCAGCGAGGCATCGGCGACGATATAATGCGACTCCATGATCAGCTTGCACACACGCTGGCAGATGATGAAGCCTCGCTGGAGCGCCTGATCAGCCCGGTGGACATCGGTCACCAGCTGTTCGTTGAGCAACCATTCGCCCAGGCCGCCATCCTTTTTGTAGATCCCGCCGAAAGGAAAGGCGAATGGTGTAATGAAAAAGACATCCTGATTGGCGACAGGGCCTTTCCGATAATACTGACACTCTTTTCCGGTCATAAAACATTTCATATCCCACCCCTCCTGATCACTGGCGAATGTAGCACGCGTGGAAGACACTGCCCGGTTTCCTGTGTCGCCAGGGATAACCTTGTACCGTTCCCGCACATTGACGGTTTGAGGGATACGAAGGATAACACGGAGCCGGGATGAGTGCGGCTCACTGTTTCTACCACTTTCGGCCGACCGTAATCAATGCTATAGTAGCCGTATCTCAACGCATGAGGGTTTCCATGTCTTCTTCCCTTCTTGTCGGCGCTGCCGAAATCGATATCACCCCGCCGTTTGGCGCGAAGATGGCGGGGGCGTTGTATCCGCGGCCATCGGAGGGGGCGGCGGATCCGCTGTTCGTGAAGGCGATCGTGCTGGAGGGGAACGGCGTGCGCATGGCCTATGCCATCTTCGACCTGGTGGCGCTCGACCGGGCGATCGGCGATCGGCTGACGGCGGCGGCGAGCGCAGCCACCGGCATCCCGGCGGAGCATATCGTCTGGAGCTGCAGCCACACGCACAGCGGCCCGTGCACCCTCGACCTTTTCCCCCGCGGCACGCCGAACCCGCTGGATCACGCCTGGCTGGACGCGCTGCCCGGGCAGTTCGCCGCCTGCGTGGCGGAGGCCGACCACAACAAGGCGCCCATGCGCGTCAGCCGAGTGCGCGGGTACCACTCCGGGCTGTCGCACAACCGCCGGCTGCGCTACAAAGACGGGCGCGAGATCAACACCTGGTTGCTCAACAACGGGGAAGATGAGCTGCAGTGCGCCGGCGCCGCCGGGCCCATCGACCCGGAGATCGGCATGCTGGCCTTCGACGACGAAGCGGGCGCGCTGCGGGCGGTGCTTTTCCAGTTCAGCCTGCACGCCAACGCCCGCTGGGACGGCAAATTGAGCGCGGAATACCCGGCGGTGGTGGCGGCGCGGTTGCGCGAGGCGTTTGGGCCGCAGGTGATTACCCTGTTCCTGCCCGGAGCGTGCGGCGACCAGAATCCGGTAGCCTCCTATCGCGACATCGGCAACGGCATCGCCGAGGTGATGCTGCCGCAGCTCCGGAAGCGCAAGCCGCTGGAGGACGTGACGCTGGGCATCGCCGCGAAAAGGGTGGCGCTGCCGCTGCGCGATACCAACATCGACCAGGAGGAGCGCCTGCAACAATCGCAATGGCCGCCGGAGGTACAGCATTTCTTTCGCGATACCCAGGCAGCGTTGCGTGAAGACAGCCGCACGCAGGTCGAGACGCTGCTGCATGCCTGGCACATCGGCGAGGTGAGCTTCGCCACCTTCCCGGGCGAGGCGTTCGTCGAGCTGGGCATCCGCCTGAAGCGGGAGAGCCCCTTCCCGTGGACCTACCCCGTCGAGCTGTGCAACGACTGCCTGGGTTACCTCATCACCGAGCAGGCGTGGGAAGCCGGCGGCTATGAAGCGCTGGTCTCCAGCGTCGGCCTGGTCACCCCGGAGGGAAGCGGCATGATCGTGGACCACGATCTGGAGATGTTGCACCAGCTCAATAGCGCCTCTCCCTGGGATCGCAGGCGTCCCGCGCCTGCCCGATCATGAGTCTGGTTTCGATTTTAGCGCTTTTCGAGAACCGTTCTCGAAAGGCACTATTATTGAAACCGGGTTCATAATCGGGCAGGCGCGGGACGCCTGCGATCCCAGGGAGGGGACTTTACTGACCTTTCCTTCCCCACCACACCATCTCCGCCGCCGGGGTGGATTTCACCTTGCCGTTGTCATAGCGGGCGAGCAGCGGTTCGATGTTTCCGATGCCGCCGGTCTGCGGGGCGCGGACGCGGATCGTGCAGCGCGCTGAGCCGCCGGGGCGGATGGCGGGGATCTTCACCCCGCCGGCCGACTGCAGCCAGCCGGCGGGGGCGGTGAAGCTCAGCCGTCCCGCCGCCAGCGCGCGCGGCGAGGGATTGTAGATCGTCGCCTCCACCTCGAAGGCCTGGCCCGCCTCGATCACCGCCAGCGATGCGTCGCCTCGCTGGACACCCTTCAGCTCCAGGGCGACCAGCGGTCCGCTGTCCTTCAACGCGAGAATCATCGCGTGCGTGTCGAATGCGGGCATGCGCAGCTTCAGCGTCGTCCCGTCCAGTTGGTATTTGACCGGCGTCAGGCTTCGGCTGCCCTGCACGGCGACCAGCACGCTGGTGAACGGGCCGGAGCCCGCCGGCAGTTTCACCGCCAGGTCGAAGGGTTTCACCACGTCGTCGTTCATGCTGGTCAGGCCGATCAGCGTGTTGCCCTCCGGGGTGATCAGCGGCGACTCGACGCGGAGCTTGATCGCAATGCGCGGCGTCAGGCCGGTCACGGCGCTGCCCGACTGCACGCCCGCGTATTTGAGGAAAGCATCGAGCAACCGGAAGTAGGACAGGCCGGAGTGGGTGGTATCGAGTTCGTAGCGCGTGGGGGCGGCCTCGTAGACGGTGCCAAGCAACATGGCTGAATAGAGCGCCTTCCCCTTGCCGTAGTCGCCGGCGACAAAGGCCGGCTGGCCGCCGTGCGTCATGCTGATGACTTGCCCGCCGATGCACTCCGCCGGGTCCAGGATGTAGCCGGTGAGCATGAAATCGCCCATCGCCTTCGCCACCGGGTGGGTGGCGCCCGGTTGCTGCGCCGATTCGTCGATTTTCTGGAAGTAGTTCTCGCGCACGGCGGCGGCCTCGGTCACGTCGCCGTAACCCTGGACGGATTCCTGCAGTGCCAGCGTCGAGCCGGTGGTCTTTTTCACCGCGGGCCGCACGCCGAAGATGGGCGCCAGCGTGGTCTGCGGCTGACCGTATTCGTCGAAGGCGCCCGGCCAACTGTCGGCGATCACCGCGCCGCCGCCCTTCACCCACGCCTCGATCTCTTGCGCCGCCGCTCGCGGCACGTGGTTGCAGCCGGGCATCACCAGCGCCCCCACGCCGCTCAGCTCGCCCTCGGCAATCTGCCGCGGGGTAATCCAGCGCACCGGGTAGCCGTTCCCGCGCAGCGTCTCATACACGTGGGTCGGCGAATTGAGCCCGCTGCCGTACCAGCTATCGTGCGCCTGATCCAGTCCCAGGTCTATGCGCGACCAGTACAGCGCCACCGGCTTCACCGCATGGGTATATGCCGCCGACATCAGCAGCGGCTCGAGGTGATGCACCTCCTGCATCGCGTCGGAATAGGCGGCCAGCTTCAGCTTCGGAGTGTGGTCGTGACTCGTCAATCCCCACTTCGGGTAGCTGACGTGGCCGGGGGAATCCTGGAACATGAACAGGTGGATGCCGTGCACGCCCTTGCCGACCTGCTCCCAGAAGGTGCGCGCGGCGATGCGCGGATCGGTCACGTGGTTGTCGAACTCCTGGTTGATCAGCTTGCGCCCTTGTCCGACGCTGGTGAGGAATTCGATTTCGCTGCCCATGTCGTCGTCGGCGCAGTAGATGTCAAAGGCGATATACTTCTCATCCTTCAAGCCCGTGCGAATAAGCTCCTCGAAGTCGTTGGGCCGGAAGGCCATGAAGAAGGGGGAGAACATGTCCAGATTCGAATTGGCGCCCAGGCACGGCCGTTTTTTGGGGTCCAGCGCCTTGATAATGGGAATGCGCCGTCCCACGGAGGCGGCGTAGGCCTCCCCGCTGAACTGACGGAACTCCAGCCACGACGCGTGGCCCTCTTCATAGCTCTTCGCCGGGGTGATCTCGTCGAAGCTCGTGTAATTGCTGCCCCAGCGCTTGTTGAGCGTCTCGATGGTGTCGTGGCGCGCCTTCAGCCAGGCGCGGAAGGCATCGACCGCGTAGGGGGAGTAGTCCAGCCAGCCACCCTCTTCAGCGCTGATCCGCCACACGTCCAGGCTGCCATCGTCGGCGGCCATCATGTCCTTCACGCGCTGCTTGAGCAGCTCGTTCGCCTTCTCCACCCACGGTTGATAGTGCAGGCTGAACATGGTGCTCACTTGCCCCTCCGCATTCATGAACCGCCCCTCCGGTGAGGGGTGCGCCCTGTCGAACGCCGGGTCATCGACGCCTTCCATGGGGACCATAGAGGGGATGCCCCACTTGCCGGCACCCTGGTAGGCGTGGTCGCGGTTGAAGCCCATGCGGATCATGCGGGCGCCGTCGATATAGATCGAGTAGTTGTTGATGAGGCCGGCGAAGAAGCGCTTCTGCGGATCGTCCACCCCGGCGAAGGCGTCCACCTTCACGGGCGTGCCCGGCGACCAGGCGAATCCGTGCGGCGCCCGCAGGAGGGTGACGGAACCATCCGCCCTGGCCGTCGCCAGCGCGGGCAGTTTCGCGACGTCCATGCCGGCGGGGTTCAGCGTAAGGTCGGTGGTGGCGAGAATGCAGTCGATTTGCCGCTCACCCGCGCCCCCGCCGGGCCAATACATGCCGAAACTGATGGTGGCCTGCACGGGCCGATCAAAGGTGACGTCGAAGGATTCCCAGAAGAAGCCGGGGGCGCGGGGCGCCGCCTTCTCGTACGGCTTTTCGGTGGGCATAAACGACTGCCAGTCGAGATAGTGGAATCCCAGCTCCTGGGTGGCATCGTCGCGGATCAGCGCGAAGGCGCCGAGGGCGCGGTCGGCTGTCTTGCGAAGGCAGCGCACCCACAGCCGATACGTCCCCGCCCGCGGGATGTGCAGGGGGATGCCGCCGGATTCGACCAGCGCGAAGGCAGCCGGGTAATACAGCACCTTCCCGCCGCCTGCGCCGTCCGCGTCGTTGACGGTCCAGGGCTTGGCGCCGGCCGGCATGGCGCCCGGCAGGGCGGTTTCCGCTTCCACGAAGAGCGTCATCGGCGGGATGGTTGCCGGTTTCGGCGCGGCAACGGCTGCGGCCAGCGCGCCGGCAAACAGCAACAGAGCAAGATATCTCATTGGGGATCTCCTCATACGAGCAAAAAATGATTATAGCGCCCGTTACGGTGGTTGAGTAGGCAGGTAAGCCTTCTCGACTCTTTCCATAGCCCTCGAGCCGTATCGAAACCACCTCACCAATAGTGCCTGTTCCCGCAATGTTCTCCGGTGTCGTAAGGGAAAGATACCAAATATCCTGGTTCCGGGGGCCGTTTTCGGCCCCCGGAACACTCGCCACTAATGACTATTTCATTCCAAACGCATCCACCAACTGAATATCCAGCCGGTTGGACGGTTTGCTCACCTTGCCGTCCTTGGTTTTGTAGGTGACCCACAGGTAGAGCTTCCGTGCCGGGCGCAGGCCGTACATCTGCTCGCCCGATTTCGTCATATCGGCGAGGATGACGGCGCCGCGGCCGTCCGGGTAGGCGGCGAGCCACACCTGGTAGCCGGCCGCGTCCGCCGACGTGGTGAAGTCCACCAGCGCGGTGGTGCCGTCATATCCCCAGTCGGGCATCCGCACGCCCTTCAGCTCCAGCGCCGTCGGCGTGTTCTCCTTCGCCATCTGCGCGATCGGGTTGGGCAGCACGACGCCCGCCGTGGAGAGCGGCATGCGCAACTTATTGAGCGTCACCGCGTTTCGGGTCGCGTCGAACGGCATCTCGTATTCGGCGACGAGCTGGCCGAGCAGCACGTCCGACGGGTCGGCCGGCTGCGGGTCGTTGACATACAGCACGTGGGTGCGCCGCTCGACGATGATCTTCTCCAGCTTCAGCGGCAAGTCCACGATGGTGTCGCCGCCGTAGTTGCCCCACCAGGTAGAGCCGAACTCGCGGTAGGCGTCGTATTCGCTGTTGCTCGGCAGCTCGAAGCGCAGGTAGCGCCAGCCGTCGAAGTTGAACATCGACCAACCGTGCACGTCGTTGCAATTCCACTCATCCTTGGTGCCGATGTTGATCCAGCGCTCGCCCTTCGCATCGCGCAGGCTGTAAACCACGCGGCCCCAGTCGGAATGCGCCTTCACCCAGATGCCCAGCGCGGTCGCCTTGCCCGGGATGGCGATGGGCGCCTTCGGTTTCAACACCGTGTAGAACGGCATGAGCTTGCGCTCTTTCTCCTGCTTCTCCAGGTGGATGGCGAGGAATTTGCCCTGCCGCTCCGGGTCGGTCGCCACCGCCGCGCTCATCTTGCCGAGGAAGCGCTTGGTGTCGTAGTTGTTCGTCTCGTAGATCGCGTCATGCTCGGCGACATTTGTCCATGAGCCGTCACCGAAGTTGGCGAGGGTCAGCTCCTTCGTCACCGGCGGATTCTTCACCGCTGGGCCGTCGTGCTAGGTCTCCTTGTTGCGGTTGCGTGACCACTCGACGGCGTTGGAATTGTCCGGCGCGCCCAGCGCGATGGCGGTGATGTCCCCCGCGCCGGTGACGTAAACCGGCGACTCGCTCACGGTGAAGGTCGCCTTGCCGCCGTCGGATTTCACCGGCATGCCGTTGTCCATGCTGTCGATCACGTTGAACGCCGCGTCCTTCGCCAGCGTCACGGTCACCGGCCGCGTGCCGCGCACCGTCCACAAGGCGTAGATCGGCTGCCCGAGCTTCATGAAGCGCAGGCAGTAGACCGTGTTGGAGCCGGTCGGCAGCCACCGATCGAACTTCGACCGCTCCAGCATGCGCGTCATCGTCGCGTAATGGGCGTAGGCCGGCTTGGGATCCAGGTAGGGAATGCGCCGCTGGATGCCGCAGCCGCCGTAATGCTCGGCGCCGTAGTAGTCGCCGCAGTCGAAGGCGAACCATCCGGAGTAGAAGCGCTCGATGCCGTAGGCCAGCGAAATGAGCGTCCAGCGGTGGTAGCGCTCCGCCTGCTCCTGCCAGGTCAGCGCCCCGACTTCAGTCGGG
>Ga0315284_10004112_pt1 | contig 20673 bp, 11 predicted proteins | sample YL17G09_16_MG_FD_203696 | JGI IMG/M metagenome (GOLD analysis project Ga0315284, IMG submission 203696) | Sediment microbial communities from Yellowstone Lake, YNP, Wyoming, USA - YL17G09_16 | ecosystem: Environmental > Aquatic > Freshwater > Lake > Sediment | place: USA: Wyoming | collected...
ACCCCCCCCCCATCCCCCCCCACCCACCCCCCCCCCCCCCCCAACCAAAAAAAAACTCTCCACATACACCAGTCCCTCTGAGAACCAGAAGAAGCCAAAGGAACCCGAGGTCCGCCACGTCGAGGCAACGCCCTCCTCCCTCTTCTTCCGCTGGAACGAGCGCCTCGGCCCCCCTTACCACGTCCTCGTCGACACAAACTTCATCAACCACTCGATCAAGAACAAGATCGACCTCGTGCAGGGCATGATGGACTGCCTGTACGCCGAGTGCATCCCGTGCGTCACCGAGTGCGTGGTCGCCGAGCTGGAGAAGCTCGGTCCCAGGTACAGGGTCGCGCTGCGCGTCGCCAAGGACCCCAGGCTGGAGAGGCTGCCCTGCGACCACAGGGGGACGTACGCCGACGACTGCCTCTGCCAGCGGGCCAAGGCGCACCGCTGCTACATCGTGGCGACGTGCGACCGGGACCTCCGCAGGCGCGTGCGCAAGATCCCTGGCGTGCCGGTGATGTATCTGAGCGGGAGGAGGTACACTGTGGAGAGGCTGCCGGAGGCGACGCTTGGGGGGGGGCCGAGGACGTGAGGGAGTTGGAGGGAGAAAGAGAGGGAGAGGGAGAGAAAGCAAAAACGAAAAAACCTGCACTTTGTTTTTCTATACCTACCGCGCAGCTTTTGTAAAAAAAACTTGAAGAATGAAAGGGAAAAAACGACCATGCAAATCTACAACAAGTTTTAGCCGAAGGAACGATTGAATCAGAGAATGCGGCGTGAAGAGAGAGAAAAGGGAGAAAAAGCACGAATACAGAAAAGCACGCTCTTCTCTTCCTCTTCCTCTTCCTCCAATCACCGCCGCCGCCCTCCCAGAGCCAATGCCGCCGCGCTCGCGGCCCCGCACGCAGCGTACATCCAAGCCACCTTCCAGCAGTTGCTGACCGCGGCCCTGCGCTGCGCCTCGTAGGAGGGGACGTGGTCTCCCGCTGACTTGGGCTCGTACCACTCGCCGAGGTACCTAGAGTTTTTTCAAAGAGTTTTTTTTCCGAAGGAGGTCGAGGTCGAGGTCGAGAAAAGTGAGCAAAGAAAGAAGGGAGCAAAAGAAAAAAAAACATCATCGACTTCTTCTCTGTCTCTTTTCTCTCTTTGAAAAACGCTGACTCCAAATCAAAACGCACTGGTAGTCCCGGCTCAGCAGGTGGCCTAGCAGGCCCATGAAGAGGAAGCCGAACGCGGACATGCCGAGGCAGAACATGGAGCCTGAAGTTTGATTGATTTTTTTGTTGATGGGATCGAGTGAGAGATGGCGTGAAGGAAAAAGCAGGCTCTCTTCTTGCTCGTTTTCGTTTGCTGCTCTCCTCGTGTGGAGGTACGAGGGCTTCAAGGACTCGCCTGTGGGACCGCACATAGTGCGTGAGTGAGGGAGAGAGAGAGAGCGAGGAAGAGAGTCGCCCCCCAAGGGTGAGGCTCTCGTTCGGCGTCGTCGTGGGGGCGACGAAGGAGAAGAAGAGTGGGGGATGCGAGTTTGAAGTTTTTTTTTCTTCTGTTGCCGGCCATTAGTTTCGTTCACTTTTTTTCATTTTTTTTCCTTCTCTCTCGCGCGCAGGAGAGGGTAGAGTGTTCCTCAGCCTCTGATCTCTGTCAAGAGAGTTTGGTTACATTCTCTAGGCAGCGATATGACAACGCGCTCGAGTCGAGGACCCGGCGGCGCGACCGCAGTCGCGGGAGCGCCGCATGTGATGCCGGCGGCGACGGCTCGCCTCCCCGTCGACGGCGGCAGCGGCAGCGAGTCCTCCGATTATGGCGACGAGGAGGCCGTCTTTGAGGCCGCGGCTGTTCGAGCCGGTGTTGCAGGTGCGTCAAATTTGCTGCCGTAGCTCAGAATCAGAAGAAAAAGGAAGAGATGCGAGGCGGAAAAGAGGGAAAGAGGCGATGCAATGTCGTCGGCGGCTAGTATTCTCGAGGCTTCAAGACAACCCCGAACGAAAAAAAACCTAAAAAAAACAGCGATCCCGCAAGAAGCAGGTTCCGACGACGAGTTTGGCGACGAGAGCGGCGGCGAGGAGGAGGATGAACTGGAGGAGGACGGTGCTTCTGGAAGCGACGACGAAGACGACGAAGACGGACGCCCCGAGGGCGGAGAGGAGTTCAGGGCCGTCGCCGCCGACCCGGCCGCGGCCGCCCCGTCGAAAAAGCAGCAGAAGAAGCTGAAGGCCTCGAAAAGGGGCCCCTCGGCCCCAGCTTCGAACAAGGACGCCGCCCTCGCCAAGGCCTTTGCGAAGATCATGGAGGCGCCGCACGCCAGGACGGGGCCCTCGGCCGTCCTCGCCGCCTCGAAGTCGGTCCTCAAGCGGACGCGCGAGGACGACGAGGCCTCCGCCAAGGCCGCCTCCGCGCGCAAGGCCCGCGCGGAGCTGCTCCGCAAGAGGGGCCACGCGCCCGTGCCGGCGCGAGGGGAGGACCCGGAGCACGATGCGCGCGAGAAGGCCCTCTCAAAGCTCGCGACCCGCGGCGTCGTCGCGCTGTTCAACGCGGTCTCGACGGCGCAGCGGAGGGCGCGCGAGGCCGAGGCCGCGGGCGCCAAGGCGGCGACGGCGACGGCGGCCGGCAAGGCCGGCTTCCTGGCCGCGCTGCGGGGGTCGGCCGTCGCCGCCGCCGTCGCCCCGCACGCGGGTGCAGCGAGGTCGGGCGCCCCCCCGCCCTCCGCCAAGGGGTGGGACGTCCTGCACCCGGGCTACGACACGCTGGCCGGCGGGAGGAAGATGAAGGACTGGGACCGCAGGCGGGAGGAGGACGAGGCGGCCAAGGGGGCCGGGCCCGTCGGGGACGCGCTCTCTTCCGAGGAGGAGGAGGAGGAGGAGGACGACGGGGACGACGACGACGACGGCGATGAAGGGGGTCCTGCGAGGAGGGACGAGGGAGGAGGTAGGAGCAGCAGCAGCGACGGCGAGGACGACGGAGGCGGCGGAGGAGGTTGGTAGAAGAGAGACGCTTTGTTTTGTTTTCGTTTCTCATTACTTGGAAGAACAAACGACTGAATTGCCTTTCACCATTCTCAATCTCGTCGCCCTCTCTTCAAAGGCCTGAATTGTCATCGGGCAACATGAGGACGCATTGTGCTGCATCGCGCCGTGGATATGCTGCTGCTGCTGCTGCGAGGAAAAGCGCCGCCGCCGCGTCCGCGTCCGAGAGAGGTAGCAGAATTGTCGTCGCGGCCCGATCGACGCCGTCGCCCGAAGCGACGCCGTCGACCTCGACCCCTCGCCCCCTCTCCCCCTCTCCTGCTCCTCCTCCCCTCCTCCGCCAGAGGCTCGCCGCGGCAGCAGCGGCAGCAGCAGCGGCAGCAGCAGCGCTCTCGCTCCTCCCCCCCGCGGCGTTCGCGCAGGCCTCTCTCTCCCCCTCGGACGTCGTCGTCGACAGCGCGAGGCTGGTGCCTGACGGCAGCGAGCCCGCGCTCGCCGCCCGCATCCGCGCGCTCGAGGACGCTTCGAGCTTCCGCGTCCGCCTCGCGACCCGCTTTCGCGACGACCCCGCCGCACCCTCAGACGACCAGCTCCGCAAGGCGTTCAGGCCAGATCCTAAAACAATCGTCGTCCTCGCCGACCCTTCGGCGCCCAACATGCTCCGGATCCTCCCCGGGGAGGCCACGGGCGCCAAGCTCTCCCGCGGCTTTTTCCTGGAGCTCTCGGCGAGGTACGGCAACCTGTTCGTGCGCAGGGAGGACGGAGGCGACGGCGCCGCGCTGGAGAAGGCCATGGACGCGCTTCTGACCTGCCTGGAGTCTTCCGAGGGGTGCAAAGTCGTTCCGGGCTTGCCCGACGACCAGCGCAATTTGACGACGATCTTCGCCGCCGTTGCGGGCTTCGTCGCAGGGTTCGCGTCGCGGGTGCGGCCCTCGTCGTTCGTGACCTGGAGGTTCGGCTGGCTCGTCGTCTTCGCGCCGCTCTGGGGCAGCCTTTTAATAAACTTCGGTCTCGCGCCGATCCTCGTCCGCACCGACGAGAAGCTCCCCTTGCTGATTAACCTCGCGGTTTTCGCGGCCGGGGTGGCTCTGTTCAGGGCGTCGCCGCTGTTCGCGGGCGAGCCCGGCCGGGACAGGGCGGTGCTGACAAAGGAGGGCCAGAGGCGGATGCGCGAGGGCGAGAGCGAGAGCGACGCCAGCGACTCCGAGTGAGCGTTTGTTCCCGTCTTTCTCTTTCTCTCTCCATTCTCCGAGCATGAGTTCCCATTTGTAGAAACAGAAAAAAAAAACAGAAAGCAAAAAACAGCCCAGAGAGCTTATGAAGACGAAAGAGAAAGAGAGAGAGAGAACCGGAGTTTGATTTTGTTTCTCTTTTATTTGCATCGTTTCGCACTCGACCGCAGGGTCTTCTTTCCAACTTTCTCTCTCATTCCCACTCCGCGCCCAGCTCCGACAGCTTCGCGTGCGCCGCCGCGTACTCCGCGTCGAACGCCTTGGGGTCCGCGGCGTACCTCTCGGCGTGCACCTTGAACCCGGCGTCCTCGAAGAGGCACGCGTCGGTGTCGAGCACGAGCAGCTCCGGGTCCGCGGAGCTCATCTCGTCGGCGCGCTTCTTGAGGTTGACGAAGTACTCGTTGTCCCACTTGAGCCACTCCCTGCACCACGACGAGCCCCCGGGGGTACCGGGCCCCGCGCGGGTGTACCTGGTGCTCTCCTTCCCGAAGCCCGAGCGGGAGGGCTTGGCGCGCCCGAGCGTGTGCGCGCCGCTCAGCGCGACGATCTCGCTGTCGTCGAGGCCCAACCTGCCAAAGACGTCGCGGAGGTGCGCCGCGGGGCCCGCCGCGTCCCTGGGCCAGGGCGCGCCCCCCGCGGGCAGGTTTCCCTCGGGGGTCTCCGATGCGGGGCCCGGGGCGTCCTTCCTCCCGTACCTCATGGCGATCGGCGGCCCGCCGGCGGTCTCGACCGCGGTCGCGCCGGCGAGCTGGAAGAGGTCGGCGAAGCTGACGACAGGGTGCTTGGCGGCGACGGGCGCGAGCAGGGTCAGGGCGACGTCGAGGCCCTTGTTGGCGCCGTGGCCGGCCTCGTTTTTGAAGCGGATGGAGCCGTTGGCTCCCCCGCGGGCGGGGAAGGCAGCGACGTTCTGTTTTTTTTGGGGGGGGGAGGGGGGGGGGGGAGCGCGTGGAAGTGGGGGGATGGAGGTCGAGGTTGGATGAGGAGAACGAATGCTCCCGGAGCGATTGGTTTTGTCATCTTCTCGCGCGCGCGCGCGTCTCCTCCGACCACGCCCTCATATCACCAATTGCTATCCCGCGGAGAAAGACGACGCACCTTGTCGAACTTCCCAGCGTCGTGCCAGGCGAGCCTGATGAGGATGGGAGCGCAGTTCTTGCTCTTGACGACGGCTTTGATGTCTTTCTTCGCCGCGGCGATCGACGCTGGGTTTGTCTTGCGCGGCGGGCCGGTCCAGTCGACGGCGGCGGCGGCGGATGCGGCCGAGGAAGAGAAGCAGGCGGCCATTTCGCGCTCGATCGGTTGATGCGAAGAAGGAGGAGAAGGGGGGGAGGGAGAGAAAGAGAGAAAGAGGCTGAAAAGTAAGTTGAGCTTATCCAAAAAGACAAAAACTATTTTTCTCTTTTGTTCACTCTTTCAACTATGTCTACAAACTGATACGCTCGTTCTCTCTCTCTCTCTTTCGCTGTTGGTATAATCGCGGGCGCATGCGTGCGTCCATGGACAAGGGAACGAACAAATCGTCAACAAAAGCTCAAAGCTTCAAAGCTCCACCCGCAGCAGCAGCTCCCGGCCGACGAGCGTCGTCGGCGGCGAAACCCCACCCCTGCCCCCGCCTCCGCTCCCTTGCTCCTCCTCCCCCCCCACCGCCGAGGCCGCCTCCACGAACCCAAAGTCCGCGTACAGCGCCCTGGCCCCGGCGTTCGTCGCCGCCACCGTCGTGTACAGCGCCGTCGCCCCCCATCTCGCCGTCGCGACCTCGCGCGCCGACCGCAGCAGCTCTCGAGCGACGCCGCGCCGCCTCGAAGAGGGGTGGACAGCGACGTTGAGCACCGCGCAGCCCGTCGCGTCCGACAGGGGAACGCCGGCGGGGTGTCCCCCGCCGGCGCTGAAAGGGGGGCGGAGGTCGAGCGCCCCGAGCACGACGGATGGGGAGGAGGGGGGAGGAGAGCGGGTCGCCCTCCCTCCGCCGTCGGCACGCCCGCTCCCGCGTCCTCCCCCTCCCCCTGCTTCCCCTTCGCCCTCTTCCTCCGCCTCTTCTTCTTCCTCCTCCGCGGCAACCTCTACGGCGGCGAGGCACTCGCACTCCGGCGGCAGGAACAGATCGGCGCTGCTGTCCTTGTCCGCCGCCCCCTCTGCTGAGGAATCGGCGGCAGCAGAATCTGACGATGCTCCCGAGGTCGCTCTCCCGACCAAGACGCCGAGGACGCCTCCGAAGACCCCGCCGCCGCCGCTCCTGCCGGCTCCCCCTTTCAGGTTCAGAACCCCCTCCTTCTTTCTCCTCCGTGGCGCCACGCGCTCGCGCAGGGAGCGCGCTTCCTGCTCCCGGAACTGCTTCTTGTACGACTCGACGAAGCGTCCCCCTCCGCCGGGCTGGTCCTGGTTTCGAGTTTGGTTTGGGTGAGAAAGATGGAGGAGAGAGAAGTTGAAAGAGAGGGAACGACGGGGTAAGAAGAGGTTTCCAACGTCGAGACGAAATCAGCCGCTCAATTTCACCTCTCCTTCGCCGCCAAAGATATCTCTCTTACCGCGTAATAAGCTTCCGCGCGCAAAGCAGCGATAGCGTAGAACTCAGATTCCGTCTTGGGGGCTCGAATGACGAACCGCGAGGCATCAGCGGCCGGGAAAGAAGAAGACGCATTGCTGAACGGTGGGGCAACGGCCGATGAGATCACTCGTTCTCGCGGTCGTCGCAGGAGCGGCGGCGCCACAACGACGACGCATCTGCTGCTCGCACGAGACCAGGAGCAGCAGGTCACAGCAGCGGCACCTCTGCTGCTGCGCATTTTGGAAACGGACAGAGAGAAAGAAGGCAAGAGACGAAGAGCGTTTTTTTCCTCTTTGTCGTCGGGGCGGACGCCCCAAAAGTGCGACGAGAGCGTCGTTCTCTCTCTGCTCAAGTTTTCAGAGTAACACAGAATGGGGACACAAAGAAAAGAAAGAAGGAAACGACGAACAGAGAAGAGAAAAAAAAAACTGCCCGCTCCCACGCTTCGATAACCGACGACTCGTCCCCCTCCAAGCCTCTCCTCCTCCTTCCTCCTCCTCTCACTGCCCCGCAGCAGCAGCAAACTCCGCGGGCCTCTCCCCCCTCTTCTTCTTCCTGGGCAGAACGGACGAGAGCAGGCGCCGAACGGCGCCAAAGGGCCCGGGGCGAAGAGACGAGCGAGGGGAGGACAGGGGGGGCTCGGAGGCGGCGGGAGAGGGGGCGGCGGCGGGGGCGGACGAAGGGGTGTTGGCCGCCGTTGAGGCGCTCGCCGCCGCCGCCGGCGCCGCCGCCGCCGCCGCCGCAGCAGCAGCAGACGCAGCCGCAGCAGCCGCGGGCGTCGCCGGGGCGCTGCCGCCGCTGGTTGTGTTGCTATTGGTCGACAGGCGGGCCCGGGCGATGACAAGCGAGTCTGCCGAGCGCGCGACGTCCGAGGCAGCAGCAGCTGCGACGGGAGGAGCGGCGTCGCTGTTGTTGGTGTTCCGGAGGAAGGCGAGCTTGGGGAGCGGCATTTTTTCTAGTCAGAGTAACTCTGATTTTCTTCTTTCATTTTTCGCTCCTTCGGCGATCAAAGAAAAAAAAAAAAACGCAATGGAGGCGTTCGACCGCTTCGACTTTGACGCCTCCCCGGCCTGGAAGCGTTACCAGGAAGACTCGGTGTTGACCACGGACATCGACGCGCTCCTGCTCGCCAAGGCGAAGTGGTACAAGAAGAACGTCGCATTCGAGGACGAAGCGTTCGACGTCGATCTCGTGCGAAGGAAGATAAGCAGCAGGGGAGGAGGTGCGGCGACGGCGAGCGGAGGCTGCGGCGGCAGCAGCAGTAGGAGCGCCCCTGCTCCTCCTCCTCCTCCTCCTCCTCCTTCGCAGCCGAAGCCAACGACGCGGAAGACACCAGCTCCTCCCGCAGCAGCGTCAGAATCATCGAGGGGGAGGACGACACGCCCTCTCTCCGGCCTCTCCGCGCAGACGCTCCTCTCGTCCATCTCGTCGGCCTCGCCCGCCGCCGCCGCCGCGCTCGCTTCGCGCCTGGCGACGCTCGTCACCGGCCTCGCCTTCCTGCTCGCCTGCGCCTCGGCCTGGCTCTCGTTCTTCGGGCTCTCCTCTTCCAGGAAGCTCCCTGCGGACGATTTCTACTCCCCGCGCAGCAGCGCCGCCCCGGCCTCGGCGGCGGCGTTCAGGAGGTTCGCCCTCTCTGCGTCGGTCGCCCACCTCGCGGCCCTGCTCCAGCGGGTCGGCTCCCCGCCCGTCGCCGCTTTGTTTCGGGCGGGGGGCTTCAACCCGCAAGCGATGGGGCCCGTTCTGGCCTGGCTGCGGCGGGCCTCCGAGGCCCCAGACGCGGGCCTCCTCTTTTTCCTCGCGCTCTCGGCGTCGTCGCCGTCGGCCGCCGCGGCGGTGCCGTCGCTCGTCGCCGCGCTCTTCGCGCTGCTGGAGAGCAGCTCCGGAGCTATTCTCTTCCCGGGCCCCCTGCGCTCGCTCCTGGAGTCGAGAAAGCGGCCCGCGGCGCGCGCGGCCGCGGCCGCGGAGCTCGCGCAGGGGATGTGGCTCGTGCTCTCGACGGTGCTGGGCAGAGGGGGGGGCTTCCTCACCGCGATGGGGTTCTGGAGGACGTACGCCCCGATGAGGCTCCGCAGCGGCGGCGGCGGCGTCGGCTCGGGGAGTTCAGGCGGAGACTTCAGGGCCGCCGCGGTGGCGCTGGCCGGCGGGGCGGCGAGGGCGGCGAGGAAGGTTGGCGGAGGCGGCGGCAGGGTCGCCGCCTTCCTGGAGAGGCTCGAGGCGAGGCTCAGGTCGCAGCAGCACTCGGACTGAGGCGTATCTCTGCTTCTTCTTTCTTCTTGCGTTTCGCTCTCTCTCCTGAGAATGTAATGAGAATGTAATGAGAAAACCTACCGACGGAGATGACGCTCCCGGTTAGTTTACAGCTTGCAGCGGCGCTGAGAAGGGAAAAGTGGATCGAGAGACGGTACTGACGGAGTAGAAAAAAAGGGGCGAAATTTGCGGTTGAAATCAGACGAGCTTCACTTTCTTTTCTTTTCTCGCGGCCGGCGTTTTTCGCAGGCGAAAAAAAGCGAAGGGGGCTAAGAATTGTTTTTTTTTTCGGCACACCACAGCTTTCTCTCTCACTCAAGCCTTGGCCTCCTTGTCCTCGCGCTTGCGTGCTTGAGATGGCTCCGAAGCTGGCGACGCAGAGGAAGCGGCCAGCGCTAGCTAGTGGCAATGGAGGAGGAGGAGGCGGAGGAGGAGGAGCGGCAGCGACGACGACGGGAGCAGCAGCGGCGGCCGAAATTGCCGCCACTCCTTCGCTTCCTGGCTCCGATGCCGCCGCAGACGCCGTCCCTCCCAAGGACCGGTTCTGGTGCCCTCACCCTGGGTGCCGCCGCTCGTTCGCCGAGCTCTGGTGAGTGAGAAGAAAAAACAGCGGAGGCCGAGGCGGAGGCGGAGGCTGTTTCCCCCCTCTCTTCTTCCTTTCTCTAAGGACGTCACTCGTCGTCTCCGGTCGTCTCTCTCGCTGACCTTTTTTTCAATTTCCCCTCTTTTCGAACTCAATCGCAGGCGCCTGAAAGTGCATTACCGCGCCCCGCCGGACATCCGAGGCTCGGGGAAAGAGCGCGGCCACGGTACGGAGCTCCAGTACTGCCCTCGATGCGGGAAAGAGCTCAAGGCGGGCAAGCATCATGTCGGGTGCTTTGCCGGGCGGTCAGCGCCGCGGCAAGCGGCCAAGCGGTTTCGACTGGTGAGAAGAGTTTTATTTTATTTTAAATGCGCTTCGGCATCGGCCCTCGAGTGTCGAGACGGTCTCGTCGATCATCTGGGTTGATCGGAAGGAGGGAAGAGCTCGGAGGCGGTGGGAAGATGCGGTCGCGCTTTTTCTTCTTTCTTTCCTTCGTCAATCCCATCAAAAAAAGAAAAGCCGTCGCTCGCCACGTCGCCGTCGCATCCGATCGGAAACGGCATTTTGCTTCGCGCTTTCTCCTCGTGCGATGCTTCTTTGCGCCATTGACTTGCTCGATAGAGTAGAACTTGCGTGTTTCTATCCACTTGATGGGTTGGGGCCGCTTTTGAGTGAAAAAATTGGCCTTGCCGACAGCGGATGAATTCCGAGGCCAATGCCTTCGCTTTGCTCCTGGACTCTGCTGCCTGGAGATAGAACAAATTCGTTGGCCCTCTTCTCCTCCCCGCCGCTGCCCTCTCCACGTCGCGGATTCGGTCTTTTTTGACTTCTATGGAAGTGCGTCGATTTCGCAGTTGCCCCTGCGCTGCCAAAAAAGGCACCGAATCCCTCAGCGGAGCTGCACGCCGCCCGCGACTGATCGATGTCGAGGTCCAAACAAATTCCGACCAACAAAAAAACCCGACGGGGAAAAAAAGGGAAAACTCGACTCACCTCCTCTTCCTCTCTCCTCGACCACGAAACCAAACGAACCCGCAAAAAAAAACAGGCGCAGGGCACTTCCTCCATGGGCGACACCAAGGACAGCCCAGGAAAGAGCCCAGGCGGGGTGGTGAGCCGCAAGAAGAGCAACGGGGGCGGCGGCGGCGGCCCGTCCGCCTCGGCGGCCTCGGCGCACGGAGGCGGCGCGCCCCTCCAGCTGCAGCAGCAGCAGCAGCAGCACCACCACCTCCACCAGATCCCCGCGTCGCTGCTCCCGCCCTCGTTCCTGCCGCCCCCCTACCCGCATCACATGCAGCAGCAGCAGCAGCATCTGCCTCACGACGTCGTCAACATGGCGTCCGGCGGGGAGCACCTTCTGCCGCAGCAGCAGCACCTCGGCGGAGACCTCTCGTACCAGCACCCGCACTACCGCTCGCACCACGCGCACGCGCGGGCGCCGTCGCCGCCGCCGCTGCCCCCCGGGGAGGACGCCAGGCCGATGCACCTGCTCTTCGACTTCGGCCTCTTCGAGACGAACGACGCGCCCAGCCCGCCGCGCGCGGCCTCGGGCGACGGTGGCGCGGGAGGCGGCCCGAACGCGAACAAGCCGCTGCACACTGTCATGTCCAACGCGACGAGCAGCGGCGGCAACGGGCTCGGCGGCGGGGGAGGAATCGCAGAGACGGCGCAGGGAGGCGTCGACCCCAGCGCCGCCGCCGCCGCCGCCGCTGCCGCTGCCGCGGCCGCGGCCACAGCAGCAGCGCAGGCGCAGCAGCACGCCGCGGCGGGCCTCCCCTTTGTCGGCACCGGAGCCAACGGCGGCGGCGCCGGCCGCGTCGGCGGCGGCCACCACCTCCCCTTCGCGCCGGGGGCCCCGCCTCCTCCCGGCCACCTCTCCCACGACCACTTCCACGACGGCGACGACGACTACATCATGCAGATCATGTTTGGCGACTCGGGGGCGCACGTGCCGCGCCGCGTCACGGCCCACCTGCACACTTGGGACCCCGCGGCGGGAGGGCACGGAGGGGGGCACGGAGGGGTGCACGGGGGGGGGCACGGCGGCAGCGGAGGCGGCGCAAGCGCGGGCGAGTGGCACGACGGCGTCGGGGGCGTTCACCACCACGCGGGGGCGGCGGCCTTCGCGGCGGCCGCCGCGCCTGCTCCTCCTCCGCCGCCGCTGCCGCCCGTCGCCGTCGGCGGAGGCTTCCCGGCCGCCGCGCCGCCGCTCCTCGCGGCGGAGCTGGCGCCGCCGCTCGGAGGAGGCATCGGCGGCGGCGGGCTCCCGCCAGCAGCGGCTGCTCCCTCTGCTGCTGCTGCTGCTCCCGCAGTCGGAGGTGGGAAGGTCGGAGCAGCTCCAGCGGCAGCAGCGCCCGCGGCGGCGGCCCCCGTCGCCGTCGTCGGAGCCTCGGGCGCCGCCGCCCCGCGCGGCTCCCTCGACGCCCTCCTGGGCCTCGACGGTGCCTCGGCGGGAACGACGCGCGTCTCGCTGCACCGCCTGGCGGCGATTCACCCGGATTCCATCGCCGCGGCGCCGGCGGGGGCGCCCGCCGCGGCCGTGGGTGGCGGAGGGGGCGGAAGTGCGGCGGCGGTGGAAGCTGCAGCAGCAGCAGCGGCGGCGGCGGCGGCGGCAGCAGCAGCTGTTCCTGTCGTCCCCAACGGCGCGCCTCCTCCTCCACCACCGCCAGCGTGGGGACAGCAGCAGCAGCCTCTGACCGGGCTCTGAGAGAGAGAGAGGCAGAGAGGGAGAGATAAGGGGAAAAGAAACTCTCGTTGCCCTCCCCCTCTCTCGCGCTGCTGCTGCTCTCGCCTCTCTTCCTCTGCGACCACCTTCGACGAAACACTGGCGAAAGTTCCCTTTCCTCCATCGTCCCGCCAGCCAAAACAACCCGCACTCTCAACCATGTGACAACACCCATTCCAAAAACACTGCCTTTTCCATCTTTTCATCAAAAACGAAGCCAACATCACCTACCACCTTTCTTTTCCGAAACCTTTCAAAATAAAAAACAAGAAAACCATCACTTCCCCACCCACCTCGTCCCCCGTTTTTTTTTTGTTTCCTACTCTGTAGATCAATGACGCTCCTCCCTCGTCGCTCTTTCGAAATCAAAGAAAAAGGGAAAGCGTTGTTGTTTTCTTCTCTTACAAAAAAAAAACAAAAGCGACGGCGACGAAGACTTCTCTCACCCTGCTCTCTCTCTTTCCTCTCCCTCTCGCTCCCTCTCTCTCTCGTCGCCTCTCCTTCCTTCAAACCACGTTCTGACGCATCGGGTTGAGCACAACGGGCCTCTCCGGGCACGCCGAGCGCCCGCACGCGAGCGAACGGGCTTTCTCTTCGGCCTTCCACCGCGGTGAGAGCGTGGGCGGCGGCGCCTGCGGCGCCAGCCTCTTCGCCCCTTTGAACATCGCAAAAGCTGCACCTACCGCCGCGGCGACCACTGCGGCGACTTTGGGGGCGTCGATTGCAGCGGCGATGGAGGAGGGCGAGGGGGGAGGAGGAGGCATGCTGGCTCTGGGAGGGACGCGGGGAAACAAATAGAAGAAAAACGTTTGTGTGAGGCGTCAGCGACGACAAACTTCCTCTCTCCACCCCGACCAGCAACGTTTCCGCTTCTACTCTCTCTTTCTCTCTCTTGCCTCCGAATCTCAAGCTCCTCTCTTCTCTCTCTCTCTCTTTCTTTCTTCCGGTCAGCCAAAAATTGCTTAGATTTACAAAACGGCTCTCCCTGCCTCCTCCGCCCTCTCCTCCAACTTCCCTCCCTTACTCTCCTCCTCCTCCTCCTCCTCCTCCTCCTCCTCCTCCTAGCTGCTGCCGCCGTCGCTCTTCCGTTTCCCCCCTCGCCTTCTCCCTCTCAAAGTGCTCCCTGAGCGGCTCGGCGAACAGGTACCGGCCCGAGGCGACGCCGATCGATACCGCGATCAGGACGTGGAGCGGGCGACCGGCGCGCCAGGCGCGGGCGAGCGACATTCGAAAAAAAGGTCGAATGCGAGAGACTCGATGTCCCGCGAACGGAACGGAAAAACTGTGAGCATTGGGTCACAACCCGAGAAGGAAGGGAAAAAAAAAGGCGGAGAGCTCTCTCTCTCTCGTGCGCTCGCGCTCCTTGCTCTCTACTCTCTTCTCTCGCGGTGCATGGCTCTGCGCGCCCACGCGCCGTCGCCGCTCGCCGCCGCCGTTAAAGCTCCGTCAAGGGACTCGTCGCCGTCGCCGGCAACAGCGACGACGACATCTTCGGCGTCGGCGAGCATTGCAGCAGGCAGCAGTCGCCTCTCGTCTTCCTCTTTCACGTCGACTTCGGCGCCGCCGCCAGTTCTTTCGTTCGATCGTCGCCGCCGTCGACCAGCAGCAGCCACGACCATGCGCAGAGCGATCACGGGGAGGCTGCTCGCAGAGGGCGTGCGGTGAGTCGATGTTGGTCTATTTTTTCGACGTCAGAAAGACGAAAGCATCGGCTTGCCTGACGTCTTGAGTTTGGCGGCAAAAGTTTCGATGCGCCGGGCTCGACTACTGCGAGCGGTCTCTTGCTGTTTTTGAATACGCGGCACGATCCTAGATGGACGCATGCGGGCTCCTCGAGCCAAGGAAACCGATTTCGGATCGGTTTGGGGGAGCAAAGCAGCGACACATGAAAGCAAAGAGGGCTCGAACTGAAGCGCGCCTCGTTCTTTTGCTCACTTTATCTCGACCCTCGACCTCGACCTCGACCTCGACCTCGCCACCCCCCCCCCCCCCCAAAAAAAAGGAGCTTCGCGCTCTCCTCGCCGTCGCGGTCCACGACTCTGGCAGGCCCGTCTTCGTCGTCATCGTCGTCGTCGTCTTCGTCGTCTTCAACGAGGCTGGGACCGCTCTTCTCCTCCCCGCTTTCGTCGTTCGCGGCCCGAGGAGGGAGTGGAGGCGTTTCTTCTTCTTCTCCCTCTTCCTCGGGCTCTGCTTCCTCCTCGCGCCGCCGCTCGGCGCTCGGCAGCAGCACCAGCAGCGGCGGCAACAACGCCGCCGCGACCGACGCCGAGGTCTGGAGGGCCAGGCGCGCGCAGCTCGAGGAGCAACGCAGGAAGAACGCGACGAAGGCGGCGTCGGCGACCCTGAGCGGCGCGCCGTCTCCGTCTGCGGCCTCTTTCTCCTCGTCAAACAACGCCGTCGCCGCGCCTTCGTCTCCTCCTCCTGCAGCTCCGTCGTCGACCAAATTCTTCTCGTCATTCCAGCAGGAGGGCTTCTCTGCGGCGGCGGCCCCGAGCGGCACCGCCTCCAGCAGCAGTAGCGGCAGCAGCAGCAACGAGATCTCCGCTTCTTTCGCTGGGGCGGGACGGAGCTTTTCCGCCGAGACGGCGTCGTCGGCGGCAGCAGAGGCGGCAACCGCAGAGGCGGCAACAGCGAGCGAGGCCGAGGCTTCGTCGTTGTCGTCGTCGTCGTCGTCGCCTTCTCTCGCGTCTTCTTCCTCCGCTGCCCCTGCCCCTGCCTCTGCTCCTGCTCAAAAGGCCAAGGGGCGGCCGAAGAAAGATTCTGCTGCTGCTGCTGCTCCCGAAGCCGCCTTCTCTCCTGATTTTGACGTCGAGTCCGGCGTCGAGGCAGTGGCGCCGAAGAAAAAGACGGCAGCGACGCGAACAAAGGCGATGGCCTCGCCAACCCTAAAGAGGGCCTCGAAAAAGGCCGCCGCCGCCGCCGCAGCCGAGTCCAACCCCCTGACCGCAGCGGACTCCCCCCTCCGCGCCCTCCTGTCCCGCGCGCCGCCGGCCCCCGCGCCGGCGGAGGGCCCGCCGCCGCCGCCGGACGTCCACGTCGTCGAGTCCCTCGCGGAGGCCCGCCGCGTCGCGGGCCACCTGCTCTCCGTCGCGCGGAGCCGGCGGGCGGGGGGGGAGCCGCGGGTCTGGGCCTGCGACACGGAGGTGGCCAAGATCGACATCACCAAGGAGAGCCCCTGCGGCCACGGCAGGGTGATCTGCTTCACCGCGTACGGAGGCGAGGACGTCGACTTTGCTCTCCCGCCGCCCGCGAAGTCTGCCGCGGGGCCTGCTGCGCTGAAGAAGAGCAGCCTGTTTGTCGACACGCTCCTGACCCGCGGCGCCGACTCTCTGCGCTCGCCCGAGGAGGAAGCCGAGGACGCCGCCGCGGAGGCGGCCAGGGCCGTCTACTCGACCTCGGCGCCGCTGGCTGCTGCTGCGCCTTCGGCGGAGGCGCCTTCGGCGGAGGCGGCTCCTCTTCTCTCTGCGGCCGGCGGCGAGGGCGGCGTCGGCTGCGTCGAGGTCTCTTCCTTTTCCCCCTCGACCTCGACGCCAGCTCCCACCCCCTTCGACCCCTCCGACTTTCCGGAGAGCGTCAACGCCTCGGCCCTCGCCGCGGCCGGCCTCGCCCGCGCCTCTGCCCTCGCGGCCCGCCGCCGCCGCGACGCCGCCGCCGCCGCCGAGGCCGAGCAGGTCCTCGCCCTCTTCGCGCCGTTCTTCGAGGACGCCTCCGTCCCGAAGATCTGGCACAACTACTCGTTCGACCGGCACGTGCTGGGCAACCACGGCATCGACGCGAAGGGGTTCGGGGGCGACACCATGCACATGGCGCGGCTGCTGGACTCGGCGCGCGGGCGCGTCAAGGGGAAGGGGTACAGCCTCGAGTCGCTGTCGAACGACCGGGCGATCATGGGGCCGCTGTGGGAGAAGGCGCAGGACAACCTCCATCACGACGACGACGCCCCCGCTGCCGCCCTCCTCGGCGACTCCAAAAGGGGCCCGAAGAAGGCGATCTCCCCCGCCGACGCTGCCGCGGCCGCCGCCGCCGCGGCTGCCGCCCCCTCGGGCGACGACTCGGTCACGCGGTCCAAGACGTCGATGAAGGCGCTCTTCGGCGCGCGCAAGCTGAAAAAGGACGGCACCCCGGGGAAGGTCGTCGTGCTTCCCCCCGTCGAGGAGCTTCAGGGGAGCCCGGCGAGCCGCGGCAAGTGGATCCGCTACGCGTCGCTCGACGCGCGGTGCACCTACTGGCTCGGGCGCGCCCTGGAGGGCAGGCTCCGCGCCGTGCCGTGCTCGCCCGACGCCGCGATCCGCGACGCCACCGGCTTCGGCGCGCCCATCGCGCACCCCGAGCGCGGCGGCGCCTCCGCGCCGCGCCCGTTCACGATGTGGGACCTCTACCGCCACACGTGGCTCCCCTTCGGCGAGCTCCTGACGGACATGGAGGCCGAGGGCCTGCTGGTCGACCGCGGGCACCTGGCCGGCGCCGAGCGCGCCGCGGCGGCCGACCGCGCCGCGGCGGTCGCGCGCTTCCGAGCCTGGGCCGCCGCGCGCGTGCCCGGCGCCGCCTTCATGAACGTGTGCTCCGGCCCGCAGATCCGGCAGCTGCTGTTCTCGGGCGCGCTGAGGGAGGACCTCTCCGGGCGCGGCGGGTGGGACCCGGAGGCGCGCGAGGTCGTGCGGGAGGCGGTGGCGGCGGAGGAGGCGGCGATGCGGCGCGAGGAGCGGGCGAGGGGGGCGGGCGCCGCTGCCCTCGCCGCCGGGGGGGGCGGCGGAGACCCTCCCTCCGGGATCCCCCCCGGGGTCGTCTTCGCCTCCCCCGCCTGCGCCGCCTCCTACCCGGACCTCCCGGCGGGGCTGACGCCCGTCGACGCCCACCTCGCCCCGGACGACGGCGCGTCCGGCTCGGACGGCGACGGAGGCCCGGGGGGCACGGAGAGGCCGAAGCTGCTCGAGCTCTCGAGAGTCTTCAAGGCCCCCAACGAGGCCGGGCTCGTCGAGCCCTCCTCCGAGCCGGGCAAGCCGCCCAAGAAGCCGCGGAAGACCATCGACATCCGCCTGCACGGGCTCTGGGGCCGCGCGCGCCCCTCGCCGCTGCAGCCGCCGGCGTTCACGCCGAGCGGGTGGCCGGCGGTCTCGACGCCCGTGCTCCGCGCGCTGTCGGGCGAGCCGGGCGCGGCGCTGCGCGCGCTGGCGGCGCTCGACGGCGGGGACGGGGCCGCCGCGGCGCTGCCGCCCCCCGTGGCGGAGGGCGCCGACGAGGCCGCGGCGAGGGCGCTGCTCGGGAGCGGCGACGAGCTGTTCGCGACGGCCGACGACGACAACGGCGCCCCCGCCCCGCCGCCGGCGCCGCCTCAGCCCTCGCCGCCCCCTCCCGGCGAAGTCTCCCCGGCGCCCAAGGGCGTCGGCACCCTCTACTCGGCCTTCGGCGGGGGCCGCGAGGGGCTCGAGGCCTCGGCGGCCGTCGACTCCCTCTGCGAGCTCGCCGCGATCGACACGCTGCTCTCGGCCTTCATCGTGCCGCTGCAGGGCCCGACGGCCGCGACGCGCGTCGACCGGCGGGACCCGACCTCGCCGCTGGGGCGCATCCACTGCTCGCTCAACATCAACACCGAGACCGGGCGACTGTCTGCCCGCAGGCCCAACCTGCAGAACCAGCCGGCGCTCGAGAAGGACCGCTACGGCGTCCGCCGCGCCTTCAGGGCCTCCCCGGGCAAGACGCTGATCGTCGCCGACTACGGGCAGCTCGAGCTGCGGCTGCTCGCGCACATGGCAGGCTGCGAGTCGATGATCCGGGCCTTCGAGGCCGGGGGCGACTTCCACTCGCGCACAGCGCTGGGGATGTACGACTACATCCGCAGCGAGGTCGACGCCGGCCTCTGCGCGCTGGAGGCGGGGGACGGGGGCAGGGAGAGGGACGTGCCGCTGATCAAGGACCGCTACGCGTCCGAGCGCCGGAGGGCCAAGGTCCTGAACTTCTCGATCGCCTACGGCAAGACCGCGCACGGCCTGTCCCGCGACTGGGGCGTCTCCCTGGAGGAGGCGCAGGAGACCGTGGACAGGTGGTACGGCGACCGGCCCGAGGTGCGCGAGTGGCAGGTCGCGATGCGGCACGAGGCGGTGTCCTCGGGCCGCGTCCGCACGCTGCTGGGGCGCACGCGCTCGCTGCCGGAGGCCGCGTCGCGCGTGCCCTCGCTGCGCAGCCACGCGCTCCGCGCCGCGATCAACACGCCGATCCAGGGCTCCGCCGCCGACGTCGCCACGGTCGCCATGCTCTCGATCGCGCGCGACCCGTGGCTGGCCGAGCGCGGCTGGAAGCTCCTCCTGCAGGTCCACGACGAGGTGATCCTCGAGGGACCGCGCGAGTCGGCCGACGAGGCGACGGCGCGGGTGGTCGGGCTGATGGAGCGCCCCTTCTGGGGCACCAACCCGCTGCGGGTGGAGCTGGCAGTGGACGCCAAGCACGCAGACAACTGGTACGAGGCGAAGTAGGTTTATTGATTCGATTTCTCGATTCAATTTTTAGAGAGAGAGAGAGAGAGAGAGAGAGAGAAGAAGAAGAGAATTTTTCGAAGAGAACGGTGTAGCAATCAAAACAAACGTTCTCCTTTTTTACAACCCCGCTGCCGCGTGCGGCGGTGCCCCGAGGTGCGAAAACGCCGCCGTCTGCTCGAACACGTGCGCCGCCCTGACCGCCGCGACCTCCCCCTCGAGCCCCGCCCTGCCGATGATCTGGAGCCCCACCGGGAGCAGGAGCGGCCCCTTCCCTCCCCCCGCCCCTGCCCCCCGCTCCTCGCCCCCCTCCGCGGGGGCGAAGCCGCAGGGCACGCAGACCCCGGGGAGGCCCGCCAGGTTGAGCGTGACCGTCATGACGTCGCCCAGGTACATCTGCAGGGGGTCCCTGTCCTCTGCGGCCGAGGAGGAGGAGGAGGGGGGGGCGAGCGCGGGGGCTACCGTGGGAGCGACGGGCGCGACGAGCACGTCAAAGCCTCCTCCTCCGCCGCCACCGCCGCCTTCCTCTTTCGAGGAGAGCGCGCGGGACATCTGCCTGCGCACGAGCGACCGCACCCTCTGTGCGCGCGCGTAGTAGGCGTCCACGTAGCCCGCAGAGAGCGCGTACGTGCCCATCAGGATGCGCCTCTTCACCTCGGGGCCGAACCCGGCGCGGCGCGCCGCGGCCATCACCTCGGCGACGGTGTCGGAACCGTCCTCTCGGCCCCCCCCTCCGCCCTCGCCGCTGCTTCCCCTCCTCTCCCCGAACCGGATCGAATCGTAGCGCGCCAGGTTGCTGCTGGCCTCGGCCGTGGCGATGACGTAATAGGCGGGTAGCGCGACCGAGGCCGAGGGCAGGCGCGCGAGGCCGACCTCGGCCCCCAGGGCCTCGAAGTGGGCGACGGCGGCGCTGAAGGCCGAGGAGACGCCCGGAGAGAGTCCGGAGGCGTCCGCCGCCTCCGCGATGACCCCGACGCGGAGGCCTCGGAGGGGCTTCGAGTCCGAGAGGGAAGCGATCGGGACGCAGGCGTCAGAAAGAGGGAACAGAGATGATGACGACGACGACGACGACTCTCCGCCTCTTCTGTCGTTGCTCGTCGCATCAAAGCGGCATTTCCCGGCGACGACGTCCAGCAGCAGCGCCGCGTCCTCGACGCAACCCGCCAGCGGTCCCACGCAGTCGAGGCTCGACCCGTAGGCGAGCAGCCCGTGCCTGGATACGCTGCCGTACGAGGGCTTGATGCCAACGACGCCGCAATAGGAGGCCGGCTGGCGGATAGAGCCGCCCGTGTCGGAGCCCAGGGCCGCGGGCACCTGCCTCGCGCTCACGGCCGCGGCTGAGCCGCCGGAGGAGCCCCCGGGGACCCGGGACAGGTCCCAGGGGTTGCGCGTCGATGGCTGGTGGAAGGACGACTCGGTCGTCGACCCCATCGCGAACTCGTCGCAGTTGGCCTTGCCGGCGACGACGGCGCCGGCGGCGCGGGCGCGGGCAACGGCGGTGGCGTCGAAGTTTGGGACGTGCTTTCGCAGCAGGGCGGATCCCGCGGTCGTTCTGAGACCTTTTGTGGCGAGCGTGTCCTTGACCGCGAGGGGCACGCCCAGGAGGGGGAAGTTTGACGACGAGGAAACGGAACCCGAAGCGAGCTGCTCGTCGAGCGCCGCCGCCGCCGCCTTGGCCCCCTTGGCGTCGACGGTGACGAAGGAGCGGACCCACGGCTCCGCTTCTGCGATCCTCGAGAGCCACTCCTCGGTGACGGAGAGGGCCGAGCGCTCCCTGGAGAGCACGGAGCGGGAGAGCTCCCGAAGGACGGCGCGGGGAGCAGCCGAGGAGGAAGAAGAGGGCGCGGCGGCGGCGGCGGACGAAGAAGCGGCGGAAGCGGCAGCGGCGGCTGTTGCCCTCGCGGCCGACGCGGCGATGGC
>Ga0315284_10004113_pt1 | contig 20668 bp, 12 predicted proteins | sample YL17G09_16_MG_FD_203696 | JGI IMG/M metagenome (GOLD analysis project Ga0315284, IMG submission 203696) | Sediment microbial communities from Yellowstone Lake, YNP, Wyoming, USA - YL17G09_16 | ecosystem: Environmental > Aquatic > Freshwater > Lake > Sediment | place: USA: Wyoming | collected...
CCGGCCCCCCCTCCCACTCCGCCACCCCCCCCCCCCCCGGGGTCCCCGCTGGGGCGGCCCGCCGCGGCGCCGCCGCGGCCCGCCGCCGCGCGCTGCGCCGCCCGGCGAGGGCCTTTGTGCTGCCCCGCGGCGCCCTGTGCCTCCGGGCCGCCCGCGGCGGCGCCCCAAGCTTTCTGGACGCGGCGCGGGAGATCGCGGCGGCCGCGGCGAGCGTCGAGGCCGCGGCGGGAGGGGGGGACTCGGCGGCGGCGGGGGGAGCCCAGGACGAGCGAGCGCAGGGCCTCGGTGGCGACGCCGCGCCCCCGCCGCCTGCCCCCTCCTGCTCCTCGTCCCCGTCCTCGTCCTCCGCCTCCTCCCTGCTGCCCCCCGAGGCCCTCCCGACCTTCCACCCTACCGCCACCGTCGCCCCCAAGGCAGCCGTCGCCCTCGGCTGCCTGCTCGGGGCCGGGACCGCCGTCGGCGACCGGGCGAGCGTCAAGCGGTCGGCGCTGGGCGCGCGCTGCCGCGTGGCGCGCTCGGCAAGGGTCGTCGGCTGCGTCCTCGGGGACGGCGTGAGCGTCGGAGAGGGCGCCGCGCTTCAGAACTGCGCCGTGGCGGCGGGGGCGAGCGTGGGAGCGCGCGCGAGCCTGAAGGAGTGCTTCGTGGGGCCCGAGGTGCAGGTCGCGGAGGAGTTTGCCGCCAAGGAGGAGGTGCTGGTGTCGGCGGCCGGGGCGGCGGCCGCGGCGGCGCTGGCCCGGGGAGGGGGAGGGGCGGGAGGAGGGGCGGCGGCAGCTTCGGGGGGCGTCGGGAGCCACGCGAGCGATCAGTTCACGTTCGGGAGCTCCTTCGGGAGCCTTTGAGAAGAGAGGAAGGAGAAGAGCCTGTAACTTTGTTTCGTCCGCTTTCCCCACGAGGTCGAGAAGGAGAATCGAGGAAGAGAGGAAAGAGGCGAGGGCGGCGGAGTCCGTGCAGAAATTCATCGACGGCAAGCTCTCTCTTCGATCGCCCCTCTCTTGTCTCGTGCTTCTCTCTTTTTGCGCTTCCTTTTCCTTTGTCTCTTGTCCTTTTGATTTCCTTCTGAGGTCACTCCTGCTCGCGCTCGCTCTCTTCCCTTCCACAGAGAGCGACTATGGCGACGGTAAGCCGAGGAAAAAGAAAAGAGTGAAGTCGCAAAGCAAGAACAGGGCGATGATGCTTTCGTATGCCGCTCGGTTGCCGAATTCTCATCACCTCTTTCTCCCCTCCTCTCTCTCTCTCTCCTCTTCCCATCCAAAACAATCTCTCCCCCAGGCCGCCGTGCCCGTCAACCCGAAGCCGTTCCTCAACGATCTCACGGGCAAGATGGTCATCGTCAGGCTCAAGTGGGGCATGGAGTACAAAGGTAAATTTGGAGTTGTTGAAGAACGTCGACGTCGTGCATTTTGCCATCTGTTCGAAGCGTGTTTCGCTCTCTTTTGTCGCCCTTGCATCGTCTTCGCCACGCTCTAAAACCAGTGCAGATGCTGATATGAGATTCCAGGGCACACGTGTGAATTCGAATCAGAACGGAAGCAGAGCAGCCAAGCTCGGGATCGAAGCCCTCAGAGATCTCGAAGATCTCGCTTTTTCTTTCCTTTGAAGCTCTTCGCTCAACCTCTTCCTCAAACAAAAACTTCTTCTTCTTCTTCTTCTTCTTCTCTCAGGCTACCTCGTCTCCGTCGACGCGTACATGAACCTGCAGCTGGCCTCCACACAGGAGTTTATCGACGGCAAGCTCGCGGGGGACCTCGGAGAGGTGCTCATCCGATGCAACAACGTCCTTTACGTCAGGGGTGCCCCCGACGACGGAGGGGGCGCCGGAGGAGGCGGAGCAAGTTGAGAATTTGCTTTCCTTTTCTGTTTCCTGTCTCTTTCGTTATCTCCCGTGCAATTTCGACTTAAATTTAAGCAAGTATTGACAACAATGATTTCGTTTTTTGTTTTACAGTTTCTTCGGTGGGAATGGAAGAAAAAGAGAGAGAAGGAAGGAAAATGAGAAGAAGTTCAGGAGAACCTTTCTCTCAAGCCTCGGCCAGCGATGGCGACGAAAACTTTGCGGGCCTTTTCGGAGCCGCCCCCGTCGTCAGCACAAACCCCTTGGCGGCCGCTCTCTCCTCCAGAGGGGGGTCGGAACCCCTCTTGAACAGCGGGACGTGCCTCCTCGTAATGGCCGCGGGCAGCGGGGGCTGCGGGAAGAGCGAAGGAGGAGGAGGAGAAGAAGAAGAAGGTTTCTCTCTTTCTGCTTTCGCCTCGGCCGACGTCTCGCGGGCGAGCTCGTCGAGCCTTGCCGCCGCCGCGCCCAGCAGGGCGACCCCCGCGACCCTCGCGCGCAGCAGCTCGCGCACGCTCAGCCTCGCCTGGTCCAGCGCGCGCTCGCTCCGCCTCCACGCCAGTCGATGGCCGAAGTCGCACCCCGAGAACAGCAGCGGCTCCGGCGCGGCGAGGTCGTAGTGCGGCTTCCTCGGCGTCGCCGAGACGTCAAGCAGCTTCGAAACGACCGAGGCCCTCTCCTGCCCCCTCCCGACCATGAGCAGGAGAGACGCGACGCACCTGACCTGGTGCAGGAGGAACGCGGCGCCGCGGATGCGGAGGACGGCCCCCCTGAAGCGCGCCGCGGAGGGCGACGAGCCCAGGAGGCCGCCGCCTGCCGGGGGAGAGGGCGTCGCCTCTCCCGACGGGAACGGGTCGTCGAGCGCGCCGGTCCATTCCTCGACCTCGCAGCTGTAGACGCGGCGAACGAAGTTGGTCACCGCGGGCAGGTCGGGCTTGCAGACGTTCCTGAAGTCGCGGAGGCCCACGAGCGCCGAGGCGGCCTCGCGCATCGCTGCCAGGTCGAGGCCTCCGCCGGCTCCGGAAAGATTAGAGTCGTCGACGAAAAAGTAGCGGTACTCCCTGGCCGTCGCCGAGAACCGCGCCGAGAACGAGCCGTCGTCGCGGAGAGGCGCCCAGCCCGTGACTCTCACTTCTGCGGGGAGGGCCTTGTTGAGGAGGGAAGGGTAATCGATCTCCTCCGAGTCGCTTTCGTCCTGTTTGTCATCTTCTTCCGAGGAGGAAGGAGGAGACGAAGAAGCAAAGAGGCCGTCATAGTCGTCGCCGTCGTCGTCGTCGTCGTCGCCGTCGTCGCCGCTTCTCTCTTTCTCCTTGCTCTTCTTCTTGACTTTCTGAAACCGCCGCAGCTTCGACCGCAGCCTCAGAGAGACGACCTGTCCCATCCCGGACACCCCCGCGTCGGTCCTGCCGCAGCGGGCGTAGCCCAGATCCTTCCACGTCGAGGGGGCTTCGGCCGAGGAGGAGGGAGGAAGGGCCTCTTCGACGTCTCCGCCGCCGCTTCCGTCGCCGCCGTTTCCGCCGCCTCCTCGGCCCCTCCTCCCGTTCTTCTTCTCGTTCCCCTCGCTCCCCTCCTCCCCCCCGGGCTGCACCAGACACGGCACCAGCCCGGTTCTCCTCAGGGCCCGAAACAGCTGCGCCTCGACCGTGCCGTCGTCGCCGTAAGCCTCCGACCCTCTCTGTCGAGAAGGAGCGGCGGCGCTCGACGAAGAAGAGAGGTCGCTCGAGACGCTCGTCTGCGTGGTGAAGCCGCGGAAGGCCCATCCGAGATAAAAGACCTCCAGGGCGACGGGTCGCAGCGGGAACTCCGAGGCGGGGATAGCGCAGACGGAGCTGCTGGCCCTGCGGCGCTCCCAGGCGGAGTCTGTGGAGGCGCGGCGCTCGCGGCGGGTCTGGCGGCGAAGAGGTCGAGGAGGTTCGGGTGTCGCCGTCGTCGTCACCGCCACCGTCGCTGCCGCTCCTGCTTCTTCACATTTGGCGGCTGATGCCGACTGCGAAACGCCCGCGCGCTCTTCGATCTCGCTCGCTGCCCTTCGCAAAGCGGCGGCGAGCTCTCGAGAAGAGGTGTCTCCCGCTAGCCCGAGCGCCGAGCGCAGGGGGTCCTCCTGCGGGACAGCAGCAGCAGCAGCAACAGCAGGAGGAGGCATTTTTAGTGGAATTGAGCTTTTTTGCTTATAATTTCTGAAAAGACTCCTTTCTCCCTCTTTTTTTTACAAAACCTCGCCTCTCAACGCAACCATGGCAGCACCCTCCTCGCCGCCGCATCAACCACGACGCCCCTCCCTTTCCTCCCCTTGCCCGTCAGCGCGTCGAGCGTGCCCAAGGAATCCTCCAGAGAGGAGCGACAAGAGTCCAAGGAGGACGAAGAGGAAGAAGGGCGGCCAGAGTCCTCGATCCTCGCCGCGGCCTCGGCCAGCTCCGCCGCCTCCTTCCCCCGCTGCGGCAGCGCCGTCAGCAGCTGCGCGTGCCTCCAGGCCAGCGCCGAGGCGACGGAAGGGTGAACAGAGTCCCGAAAGCGGGCAGGAGGCGCCTTTCCCGACGTTAAAATTCCCAGGAGCTGCCCCCCGCGGCGGAAGAGGCCCTCGGCCACCATCACCTGCCCCGAGCCGGCGCAGATCTGCCCGAGCACCAACAGCAGCGGTGCCGCGGCCGCCTCGGGGCGCCGCAGGCAGAGGTCGCCTTCTTCGGAGTCGAAGGACGACAGGGCGTCTCCGGCGTCTTTCCGCGCGGCCTCGGGGGGCAGGAGGGGCAGCGCGGAAGAGGCGCGGGCCTGCGCCCTGCCGGAGAGCGCCGCGAGCGCCGCGTCCGCCGCGGCGAGCGGGGAGAAGAGGGCGACTTGGTCTCCTCCGCTGCCGCCCCTCCGGGCCCGCTCCGCGAGCGCCGCCGCCTTCGAGTACAGCTCCTCCGCCGCCGAGGCCTCTCCGCAGGCGAGGTGCACCGCGGCGGCGCGAGAGGCCGCCAGGGACGCCAGCGTCGCCGCCGCCGCCGCCGCCGCCGCGGGCGGCTCGCCTCGGCGCTCCCCGCTTCTTTCTCCCGCTTCGAGCCGCGCGAGGGCCCCGGCGGCGGCCTCGGCCTCGCGCCTCGCGGTCTCCGCGTCTCCGCGAGAGTGCGCCGCGAGCGCCCTCATCCCCGCGGCCGAGGACTCGGCGACGGCCGAGGAGGAAGAGGCCGGGGAGCCGCTTCCGACCTCGAGGGTTTCGCCGCCGCCGCCGTCGGCGCCCGCCGCGGAGGGAGGGGCAGCGAGGGCCAGCGAGGCCCGCAGGCGCGCGTCCTCCACCAGCAGCCGCAAATACAGGGCGAGCGTCGATCCCTCGTGTCCCTCTCTCGCGGCCTCGGAGAGGGCGTCCGCGGCGCTCGCGGCGCGCTCGAGCGCAGCCAGCGGGTCGCACCTCGCCGCCTCGGCGTCGCTCCACGCCAGGAGCAGCGCGGCCTCGTCCAGCTTGCTCGAGCTCGAGCTGCTGCTCGCGACGACTCCGGTCCTCAGGACATCGATGGCCTCGTCGGGCTTGCCCAGACAGAGGGTCCCGCGGACGTGCGCGAGCATCGAGGCCGCGAGCGGGGAGAGGGAGGCGGTGTTGCTCGCGGGGGAAGCAGAGGAGGTGGTCGCCGAGAGCGATCGAGACACCGCTGGCGAGTGCCATCGAAGAAGCGAAGACAGGGGCGCTCGCAGCGACCCCCGCGACGACGAGCACGGGGGCAGAGAGGAGATGAGCAGACTCTTCTGCTCCACCCGCGACGCCGCTCTCCGGCTCGAGGCTGCGAGAAGGAGGAGCCTCGCGGCCATCGTTATCGTTGAAAACGAATGCAAGAAGGAAAGAAAACTGGCTTTTCTTGGCGACGATTTCATTTTTTTCTTTTTTCTTCTCGCCCATCGATTCCATTTTCAGAGAAGAGCGACCACCGCTGCTTCCTGTTTTCTCCTCTTCTTCGGAGCTCTTTTGAACGTGTGGCGGGTCGTAGGTTTCTCACCTCGAAGTTTGCACATTTCGAAAAAATCACTCTCGAACGCTCGAAAGACTCGAGAGAGAGCGAAATGGCAGCGCCGATCGCGCTGCAGATCGCCGCCGCGGCGCGCGTCGTCGCCGTGCTCGGCGCGCGGACGGACGCCAACAGGACGCGCCCGGCCTTCTACGTCGCCGACTTCCTCAGCAGCGACGGCGTCGAGGTGATTCCGATTCCCGTCCTTCGACCGGGAGGCGGCAGCGAACCCGGCAACTTCCCGGGAGACGCCCAGCCTCTCTCCCTCGCGGCGCTCGCGTCGCTGCCGGAGAGGGTCGACGTGCTCTGCTGCTTCCGGAGGCCCGAGGACCTTCCCAGCGCCGAGGAGATCGTCGCGGCGCGGCCCAGGGCGCTCTGGCTGCAGAGCGGAATCCGGAATCCCGCGCTGGAAGAGGCTGTCGCGAGTACGAGTCGGCTCGCAGGAGACGAGATCGTCGTCGTCGCTGACCGCTGCATGAAGCTCGACAGGGCCGCCGCCAAGGCCTCGAAAATGTAAAAGTAACACACACAAAGAGAAGAGGAAGAGAACGGGAAAAGAGAGAGAGAGAGCGAGAGAGAGAGAACGGCTGTAAAAAGAATAGAAGTTGCAAAGAATGAAAACAAAGGGTGAAAAGCTCTCTGAAGAAATATCTCTATCTTTCTCTCTACCTCTTCCTCCTCGCATCCTCCTCCGGCGTCAGCGTCTCAAGCGACAGCGCGTGCACGGGACCCAGCAGCTCCTCCTCCAAGACGACATAGACCAGCCTGTGCCTGTCGATCGTCTTGAGCCCTTCGAACGAGTCCGAGACGATCCTCACTTTGAAGTGCGTCTCTCCCGAGGGGGACGCCACGCCCTTGGCGCCGGCGTGGCCCGAGTGCTGCGCCGACTCGTCGACGACGTCGAGAGACGCGTCCGGGATCGAAAAGGCCAGCAGGAGCTTGCGCCGCATCGAGGCCCTGACGGGCTTGGCGACCTCCTCCTCGGTCGGAGGGGAGGAGGAAGAGGGAGCGGAGGAGCGCAGCGAAGCAGAGGAGAAGGGCGACGGCAGAGAAGTCTCGTCGTCGTTGCCGTTCTCAACCTTGCTGCCAGCAGCGCCGCCAGAGGAGAGCGCCTCCAGCTCCTGGCCCATCAGGTTGACAGAGAGCTTCTGCATCGTCAAAAACATGTTGAGGAAGCCGTTGTTCCTCGACGGCGTGAGCGACTGCGCGAGGCCCAGCTCCGTGATGAAGTCGGGGCTCATCGACGCGATGGCCGAGGGCCGCACGCCGGACAGCCCCTTGGCCAGCAACGCGGCGAGGCCCTTGGTCAGCGCAGAGTCGGAGTCTGCGAGCCACGTCACGAGTCCCGTCTCCGCGTCCATGACGGGCACCACCCAGACCTGGGAGACGCACCCGCGGACCTTGTTCGCCTCGGTGGCGGCCCCGGCGGGTAAGGGGTCGAGCTTCTTGCCGTAGGCGAGGAGCTGCGCGTACTTGAGTTTGGGGTCGGGGACCTGGGTGAAAGTTTTTTTTTTTTTTTTTTTTTTTTTCCGTCGTCGTCGTGAGAGGAAAGAGCGTTGAAAACAGCGAGCGAGGATTTCTATCCTATACTCCAGACGTGTCTTTCTACTAACGACCGCAGCGAGCGCACCATGGAAAATGCCGTGACGATGCGCTTGAGCTCCGGGGGAAGCTCGGTCGACTGGGCAGCGGCAGAGGCGGAGATGCGAGGAGAAGAGCGGAGGCATTGGCGCCGCTGCCGCCTTTGTACCAAGCCGACCGGCGAGCACAGCGACACATCGGCGGCGACGAGCCTCCGTCGCCGGTGATGCTGCGGCGCCGCGCGTGCTGATGATGCACTGCTCACGGGGGGAGCAGCGCCGCAGAGCGCCGCAGCGGAGAATGAGCGAGAACTCAGCATCAGTGAGAGAAGGAAGAAGGAAGAAGATTGAAAGAATGATTTTTTTGTTTGCGTTTTTTTCAACTTCTTCAACTTAACGAATTTCATCTCCACCATCACTACTCCGGCGGGACCCCCTCCAGCTCCCTTGCCGCCTCGCGCATCGCCTCGACCAGCTCTTCGGCCTCCAGCTCGCTCACGGCCTCGTCCCCTCCGCTCTCGTCCATCCTGCGGAGCAGCGCCGCGCAGGAGGCGCTCCTCCTCCTCAGGGAGGTCAGCAAAAGCGCGAGCCTGCGCGGCACCGCCGACTGCGGCGCGTTGTCGAGGAGGCCGCGCTCCAGGGCCGAGAGCGTGACGAAGAGGTCGGAGACCGAGGTCGGGTGCCCGGCGGGCTGGAGCAGAGCGGCACGGGTCCTGGCGGCTCGGGCGACGGTCGCGGACCTCTTCGAAGGAGGAGCCGCAGCCGCCGTCGCCGTCGCCGCCGTCGCGGTCGCCGAAGCGGTCGCGGTGCCACTCGCGCCCGCGCTCCCGTCCCCATCCCCGCCGCCGCCGCCGCCAAACCTCTCGGCGTCCGCGGCCTGCGACAGGTCCAGCCGCAGCGAGGCCGCCAGCGGCCTCAGCGCGACCGGGAGTGCTCTGCCGCCGATCCTCGAGATCGAAGAGGCCGGCTCGACCGAGGGCGGGCCGCGCTGCGGAGGGTCCCCGCCCCCCTTGGCTGCCGCTGCCGCTGCCGAAGCCGACAGCAGCGGCCTCACGAACACGGCCTGCCCGTCTGCGATCGACATGAACTCCTCGATGACCTCGGTGCGGACGCATCCCGTCAGGTCCGTGTCCTCCCCATCGTCGCTCCTCGAGAGCGGAGGAGAAGGAGAGGGCAAGCCGCCTTGACCGCCGCGGTCGCTTCGCTCGCCCCCGCTCTCGGTCCCGCTGCTGCTCCCGCTGCTCCCGCTGCTCAGGGCCGCTTCGAGCTTGCGCTTCTGCTCCTCGGAGAGCGTCGAGTAGGCCCCGGAAGCTATCCTCCTTCGGACGGCATCTGCCGTCGCCGACGAGGGGGCAGCGGGAGCGGTTGGAGAAGAAGAGGAAGGCGACGAAGGCAGCAGCGGAGGAGAAGACAGCGCAGAAGCAGCGGCGGCGCCCGCCGCTCCGCGGATGCCCCTCGCCGGCGCCCCCGGCAGCACCACCAGCGCCGTCAGCGAGCCCCCTCCCCTCGCCTGCGACATCTTCGCCGGCCGCTGCAGCAGCGAGCCCAGGAAGCGGCGCCTCGCCGCGGCGGCGGCGGAGACAAGCATGCCCTCGTACTCCACGAGCGCCTCCCCCGCCGCGCCGTCCTCTGCCGAAGGGGCGGAGGAGGGAGAGGACGGCGCGGCCGCCCCGGCCCCGGCGGGAGCCCCGGCGGCGCCGCCGCCGTCGTCGGGTGTCCCCCGGGGCGACTCCCTCCCCGCGGCAGCCTCGAGCAGGTCTCGCGGCGACTTCTTCGCGTCCCCGTCGCCGTCGGCGGCGTCCCGGCCCAGCGCCGCGAGCTCCTCGGCGACCGAGTCCCACGTCGCGGGAACGCACGCGGCGTCGTCGACGACGAGCAGCGCGTGCCCGCCGGCGTCGCGCGTCCTCTCTCCGAGCGCCGCGGCGGCGCAGACCGCTGCGTACCTCTGCGCCAGCGGCGCGCCAAGCCCGGCGCCGCCGGCGGCGCCGCCGGCGGCACAGACGACGGTGACCGAGCCCAGCACGTCGGCCCTCTCGAACGCCTCGACGAGCTCCCGCAGCTCCGCCGCCCCGCCCCCCTCGCCGACGGCGGCCCACGCGACGCGGACCCCGGCGCGCGCCGCGGCGATCGCGGCGTCCCTGCACGCCGTCGACTTCCCCGACCCCCTGCCTCCCAGGACCAGCAGGCACTGGCCCCTGCCGACGGGGGTGAGGGCGTCGATGCCTTTCACCCCGGTGTGAAGGGGTTCCGAGATGGGCTCCCGGGCGTCCATGGTGGGGGGCAGGGCGAAGAGAGGGGCGAAGGCGGCGGAGCCCGGGACGAGAGGAGGGGGAGGGGTGGCCGAGGTCGTCGTCTGGGCCCCCCCCGCCTCGGCCCCGGCTCCGCTCAGGTCCACCTCCCTCCCCAGGAAGTCGACGACTTTGCCCAGCGCCCCGTCGCCCACGGGCACCGTCACCACGCCGTACTCCCTCTTGGTCGCGGGGCCGGCGGCCGCGTCGACGACCTGCAGTATCGCCTTGACTCTGCACTCGCACACGTCGCCCGCAGAGACGCTCGGGATTCGAATCGTCTTCTTGGCTTTCCCTTCTCCTTCTCCTCCTGCTCCTTCTTTTTCTCCGCCGTCGAGCAGGAGGGCGATGCAGAGGTTGTCGGAGCGGCGCCAGAGGAGCGCGCTGTTTGGTTGTGATTTTGGTTAGGTGGTGAAGGGAGAGGGGGAGAAGAGAGAGAGAGAAGGAAAGGAGGTCGAGGTTGAGTTTTCTCGGTCCTTCAAAAGGCTTGGAATCGAAAAGCTCTTTCTCTCTCTCGCGCGCCTCTGCTGATAGTCTCCACAAACTCTTCCAGAGCAGAAGCATCCATCCTTACCCCCTGACGCCATTGGAGAAGGCCAGCTCGGTGCCAACGGGCGCGTCGTTGTCCAGCCCCGAAACAATGGCGATCCCGCTCGCCGCCGACGAGGCCAGAACACTCCCTCGTTCGACCTTCGCCTCGAGCTGGCGCAGGGTCGCGGCCTGCGCCGGCCTGGACAGGCGCGCGCGGAAGAGGCTCATCTCCGCGTCCCAGTCCGGAGGTAAGGAATCGTCATCTTCGCCGCCGAGAGCTTGCAGAGGAGGAAGGAGGGAGGCGAGTCGATGGCGACGGCCGGCGGAGAACGAGGAAACGCTGCCTCGAGCTTTCTTCCCTCCCAAAGGCGTCGCCGATTGGCCCTGCTTCGCCGGCGCAGCGAGGGAGTGCAGAGAGCACGTCGAGGCGCGCATCCTGGAGGCAGAGAAGACAAGAGGAAGCAGAGGAGAGGACGCCGGACGATGAGCTCCCTCTTTCCTTGCGCCCTTGCTCTGCGAGCGGTCGAGATTGGAGAAGAAGAAGTCCTTTTTATTTTCTTCATCTCACTTCTAAAAAATTCTTTGAACTCTCAGCTGTCGTCGGAAGAATCCCTCTCTCTCTTCGTGTTCGACGCGACAACTCATCTCTCTCTACCTTTTCTGCGACTCGCACACGCGGCCGCGCACGCGAACCTCTGTCCTCGCCTCAGCTCTCGCGCACTCGCCTTTGCGCAGCACACCGCAAAAAGACGAAAAGAGAGCCCAAAAAGAAGAAAAAGAAGGCAAAAAGTGTTCCGATGGCCGAAGTGGCAAAGAGACTCGACTTCGCCGCGGTCTCCCTACACCCGGAAGACGGCGGTGACCCCTTGATCGCCACGGGCGGGCACGGCGACGTCAAGAGGGCGCTCGAGGAGCCCAGCGTCGACAACTTTAAGCAGTAAGAAAGAGGTGGAGAGAGAGTTGAGAGATAGAGAGAGGCTGGAATCGAAAAAAACGCGCGTTGTTGAATCGACATCGCCCCCTCCTGTTTTTCTTTTTTCTCCTTTTTCGCGCTGGGAGAACGCTCGAATGGCCGCATTCTCGCAGGTCCGTAGACGAGATAGGGATCATCTCTCACCAGGGATGCGTAACCGAACTGAAAGGCTTGTAGGGCGTGCGAAAAGAGAGAGGACAGTTGAATTGGCTTTCTTCGACGTCGTCGTCGTCGTCGTCGCGGCGGACAGCGAAGAAAAAAAGAAAAACTCGACCTGCTCCACCTCCACCTCACCAACGAAACCCCCTCTCGCCTTGCTACTGCTGCTGCCTCCCTCTCTCTCTCCGCGCCTTCTCTACCTCCCTCTCTAACGACATCCTTTTTCGCTCTCGACAATGAAAAAAAACAACTCACTCTATCTATCAGCGCCCTCGCCGCCCTCGACGCGGCCGACGAGCGCTTTGCCCGCATCCGCTCCGCCGCCGAGGACGCCGCCCCGGGCGCCGGCGAGTCCGACCTCCGCCGCCTCAAGCGCCAGTTCACCTCCCTCAAGAACACCTTCACGCTGTACGACGTCAAGGACGGGTTTATCGATGGTTTGGCCGAGGGGGGCCCCGACGGAGGCGAGGCGGCGCGTCTGGCCGAGTTTGAGGCGCAGGCGGCCGAGTTCGGCGCCGCGGCCAAGGCCGCCAAGGCGGCCAACGGGGCAGCGGCGGACGCGCTCAGGGGCCTCGTGGACCGCGTCTGCGACGCGCACGCGGCGTTCGAGGGGGAGCGGGCGGCGGTGGCCCGCGCGCTGGAGGAGCTGGAGCTGGCTAGGGAGGAGGCCGACGAGGCCGCGACGGCCACCGTCGACGAGCAGCGAGAAGAGCCCGAAGAGGAGGAAGAGGAGGCGGAGACCACAAACGCCGCCGCCGCCGCCCCGAGGCTCGCCGCCGAGCTCGCTGCCGAGGGCCAGCGCGCGCGCGAGCTCGAGGCCCGCATCGCCGCCGCCGAGGCAGAGGCCGCGAGCCTGAGCGCCGCCGCGGCCTTGGAGGCGGCCGAGGCCGCGAGCCTGGGCGCCGAGGCCGAGAGGATGGTCTCCGAGGGGGGAGGGGGCCCGAGGCCCGCCCCTTCCTCTTCGGCCCCTCTGCTCCCGTCCGCGACGGCGGACGAGAGGCTCGCCGAGGCCGCGGCGTGGTGCGACGAGGCCGCGGCGCTGATGTCGGCGCTCAGCGGCGTCCGCTTTGTCGGCCTCAAGCCCTCTTCCGCCTCTCATGCTCCGAGGAGCAGCGGCGACGGCGGCGTTCCTTCTTCTTCTTTCGCTCCGACGGCGGCCCTCTCCCTCTCGCTCCTGGCCTCCGCAGATGCCTGCGACGGCGGGGGAGAGCGCGTCGCCGCTGGGCCGCCGCCCTCGGAGCGCTACTCCGTTGTGCTGCACCTGGGCGAGACGGCGAGCGGCGCAGCTTCGACGCCGTCGAGCTCTTCCGGCCTCCGGGGAGACAGAGCCGCCTCCAGCGGGCCCACCGTCGTCGCCGTCGAGCTTCACCCGCCGCACTTTGACGTGTCCGACGTGCCGTCGGTCGCCGCCGCCGCCGCGGGGGCCCTGTCCGGAGGCGTGGGCGGAGCTGGGGCCCCCGCCGCGGCCGTCGCCGAGATCTCCGCGCGCGCCTCTGCGAGGCTCAAGCGCCTCGAGCTGCTCGAGGAGGCCGCCGCGGCCTTCGCGGTCACCACGCCCCTGAACAGCCTCTCGAACCCCTCTTCCAACGCCAGCGAGCTCGTCGCCGTGCTCTCGTGCGGCGTCGAGGCCACAGTGTCGGTGCCGAGGGCGTGGCCCCGCGGCGGCGGCGGCGGCGGCGAGAGGCTGCGGCTGACGAGGCTCGCCGCGCCGCGGTCCGACGCCGACCTCTCGCCCGCGCTGGCGTCGCTGGCGGCGAGGGAGCGCGAGCTCGGGGAGGGTTCCGTGTGTGCTCTGCTGGCCGCGGCGTCGGCGGCCTGCGAGGGGGTCGTCTGACTTTCGTTGTTTTTTTTGTGTGTATGTGTGTGTGGGAGAGAGAGAGAGAGAGAGAGAGAGAGAGAGAGCAAGAGAGAAAAACAAAAGAGAGAGAAACGAAATCGTTGAAACTTTTGTGTCAAGAGAGTCAAAATACAAGAGGGAGGAAACCCCAGAATCGTCATCAAAACAGAGGCCTCGAGTTCTCGTTCTTGTCATTATACGCCCCCTGCCTCTCCCCGGCCCTCGAGATCGCCGCCCTCGCCCTCGCCACCGAGTACGCCCCGCCGCCCCTCTTGAGCAGCTCGCCCTGCTCGTTGAGGCGCTCCAGCAGCTGCGGCACGTCGGTCACGTCGAGGTCGATCGCGTCGGCCAAGGCGCAGAGCTCGCCCGCGGCGAAGACGTCCGAGCTCTTCGCGACCGCGGCCCTGGTCGCCGCGGCCAGGAAGCGCTCGGCCTCGGCGCGGGCCGCGGCGCGGCCCCGGCCGTTGCCGGAGTTGCTCCTGGCGATCTCGCCCGCGGCCGCTCCCCAGCCGCAGGCCGCGACGCCCCCTCCGCCGCCGCCGACGCCCAGCGCCGCGCCCGCCAGCTCCGCGGCGTCCTCGGCGTCCGCCCCCGTGACCACGCCCCGCAGGTCCACCCTCGCCCGCGCCTCGGCCAGCCTCGCCAGCGACTCCAGCGCCCTCGGAGTGACATGGCGCGCCCCCTGCGCCTCGGCGGCCTCGCGCATCGCCAGGTACGACCCGCGGAGGGACCGCCTGGCCTCCGCGGACAGCCTCGGGTGGCAGTGGGCGCGCGCGTAGGCGCAGTAGACCCGGAAGAGTTCGCGAGGGATGGGGTCGGCGTCGGCAGGGAAGGGCGTCGCGAGGCGCTCGGCGAGGGAGGGGAGGGAGGAGGGGGAAGAGGTTTCGCCGCCGCCATTGCCTCCTCGCTCCCGCTGCTGCTGCTGCCGCCATGGCTGCTTCCTCTGGCTGCGGTGCTGCTGCGTCTCTTTTTCCCCGGCCCATCCTCCGCCCGGGGTCGCCTGCGACGCCGGCGGAGGCAAAGAGAGCAGGAAGGGCTGCTGCTGAAGAGGGGACGAGCAGAGCCGCCGCTGCTGCCGGGACTCCCCCAGCGGCGGCAGCCTCATCGGCGCGCCTCCGCCGCCTCCTCCGAGCGCCAGCGCCGCCTTGGCCGCCGCCCTCGCGCCCGCGGCCCCGGCCCCGGACGCCAAGGCCAGCACGTGCGCCGCCAGCGCCGCGTCGGCCGAGGGAGCAGGCCTGTCCTCCAGCAGGAACACCAGGTCGAAGCGAGACAGCAGCGCCCGCGGCAGCGCGACGTTCTCTGCCAGCGTCCTCGAGGGGTCGTGCGACCCGCCCGCGGGGTTGGCCGCGGCGAGCAGCGCCGCCCTTGCGGGCAGCCTCGCGAGCACGCCCGCCTTGGCCACGACCACCTCCTGCTGCTCCAGGGCGCTCAGTAAGCTGCTCGGGTCCGCGGCCAGCTTGTCGAACTCGTCGACGCAGCAGGCCCCGCGGTCGGCGAGCGCCAGGGCTCCGGCCTCGAGCGTCGCCCGGCCAGTCGCGGCGTCGCGGCCGACCGAGGCGGTGAGGCCCGCGGCCGAGGCGGCGGCGCCGCAGACGAAGACGCCGCGTGGGGCGGCCGCGGCGGCTGCCCTGAGGAGCTGGGACTTGCCGAGGCCGGGGTCGCCGCAGAGGAGGACGTGGATCTCGGAGCGGCGGCGAGGGGGGGCGGCCGGGGAGGAGGAGGAGGGGTCGTCGGAGCTCTCGCCGTCGGCGTCGTCGGCGCTTTCGTCCTCGTGCATCCTCCTCCCCTTCTTGTCCTTCTTCTTCTTGTTCTTCTTCTTCTTCTTCTCCTTCTTCTTCTCCTTCTGCTCGCTCCCCACGCCGCCAAAGAGCGCCAGCACCAGCGCCGCTTTCACCATCTCGTGACCGTAGACTCCGGGAGCCAGCGCGTGCACCAGGTGCCTGAACGCGCCTCCGCCCGGAGAACCCGGCTGCCTCCCAACCTCGGACAGGAACTTGACGACGAACGCGAGGTCGCGCCGCGAGAAGGAGGCCGCGCCCGAGGGAGCGTCTCCCTGCTGCTCCCCTTCCTCCCCGTCGATGGTGCAGTCGTTCGCGGTGGCGTCTTCTTCGTTCGCGCCCGAGGGAGCGCCGAGGAGGCCCAGGGAGTCGGGGCCGGCCATCGAGGAGCTGCCGCCGCCGCCGTTGCCGTTGGCTCGCTCGACCGAGACCGCGTCGAGGTACGCGACGTACAGCCCCGCCTTGCTGTTCGCCGCACCCGCACCTGCTGAGCTCGACGATGCGGCGCACACGCGGACGAGCCCGACGACGGTCACGACGTCCCCGGGGGCGCAGCTCGCGACGAGGTCGGCGGAGACGTCGACGTCGATCGCGGCCGGGGCCGCCCCCGGGGCGTCGTCGTCGCCGTCTCCTCCTCCTCCGCTCCCTCCCTCGGCGTTCGCCTCGCCTCCCGCTCCGTCGACGGGCAGGTCCTGCAGCCGCAGCCTCTGCCAGTCGACCGCCTCCGCAGAGGACAGGTCGGGGAAGAACCTCCTCCCCCTGCAGGACCCGCCGCGCCCCCCGCACGCGCCGGGCGCGGCGGGCCATCTCCCCGCGTCCAGCGGCACCCTGGCCGCGCTCCCGCACGCCGCGCACTCGAACGTGACCGCCGTGGGGAGGGGCCTGACCCCGGAGGCGCGCACGACCGTGCCCGAGACGGAGACGAGGCGGCCGATGGCGGGGGCGCGCAGCGAGCGGACCCGTGTCGCGGCAGGCGACATGCGGGCGAGTCTCGGCCTGACGTGCGGGTGGAGGTGGAGGTGAGGAGGAGATTGACCAGAAGAAGCGCCGCTTTTTCCTCCGCAGAAGGAACCCAGGCCGAGGGCGCGGGCGAGCTCGGGGCGGGTGGTGAAGATCGTCTGGAGGGAAGAGAGGGAGGTCGGTGTTGAGGGAGAGGTGAGAGAGAGGAGAGAGAGAGAACGAAGAGAGACGAAATGCTCATCGTCGTTGTCGATTAGCTTCTTTTTCGCGCGCCGTAATTTCAAGCTTTCAACGCCCCCCGAAGGCCCAATCCATCAGATCTCTGCGTTCTAGAGTCCTTCGAAAATCGTCTCGATGGAATGGCGCGCCTTACGAGGACCAGGAAGAGGTCCGGCGAGAGGCTGTAACGCATTCAGAAAGACCTTGTTCTTTCTCTCTCTCTTCATTCGCCCCTCTCTCTTTCTCTCTCCTGACCTCGTGCGCCGCGGCAGCCAGGCATGCCAGGCCCTCCACCGGCTGCACCTCGAGGCTGGCCACGAGGTCGGCCGAGCCGCACGCGGCTGCGAGGTCGTCGTAGTCCACCGAGAAGGCGACGTCGGCGCCGCAATTCGCCACCCCGCCGCCGACGGCGCGGACGCATCGGTTCAGGACGAAGAAGCGGGCGCCCTGAGGGGTGGCGAAGAACTCCACGAGCTCCGCCACGAGCATGCAGCGGCGGTCCTCGGCGTCGTAGTCCTCGTCAAAGTACAGGGGCCACGCGCTGGGGAGCTCGGCAGCGTCATCTTCGGCGGACATGACTACGTTTTTTTACTCGAAGTTGAAAAAAAAAGTGAGGTTTTTTCCGTCTTCTTTCGATTTTTTCTCTTTCTTCACAAACAAAGCCTTCACCGACCCGCGGCCTCCACCTTGGGCGGCTCGACCACCGGCGCCGCCGCCGCCGGCTCCTCCTCGTCGCCGACCTTCCCCTCGAGCTCTTTTTCTCCCACTTCTTCTTCTTCTCCGGCCCCCAGGCAGCTCAGACAGGGGCCGCACCGCAGCCCTCTCCCCCCCTGCTCCCCCCCCTTCTCGGGAACCAGGCTCACCACCGCGGCGGCCACGGCAGCGAACGCCGCCGCGGCGGCAAGGCACTCCCCGAACCTCTGCGGCAGGTTGCCCGACCCGTAGTCGTAGATCGCGCCGGACAGCAGCGTCCCGACGAGGCGCCCGCCGGCGTTGGACATGTAGTAGAACCCGACGGTGGAGGCGACCTTGTCGCCGTCGGCGTAGCGGACGACGAGGTACGAGTGCACCGCAGAGTTGACCGCGAAGACCGCGCAAAAGAGGTAGAGGATGGCCGAGAGCGTGCCGACCGCGGCGCCCCTCGGGGCGAGGAGGCCGAAGAGCGCCGGGGAGGCCCCCGGCCGGCCCCCGACGAGCAGCGCCACGGCCGCGGCCGCCGGCAGCGGCGCGAGCAGCGCCGCCCAGAGCGCCGCCGCGCTGCTGTTCGGCGGCGACTGCCCGAGCGGCTTGAGCACCAGCTGCGGACTCCACGACTGCACCTGGCCGTAGCAGACGATCCAGGCGGCCAAGAAGGCACCGACGGCGACGCGGGACCAGCCGATCCCGGAGGCGGGGTCCCTGAGGAAGTAGGGAAGCGTGACCTCGAACCAGAGGTCGCGCGACGCGAACAGGAAGAAGCGAGCGAGCGACAGCGTTCCCACGCGCCTGTTGACCGTCAGCGCCGACTTCAGGGTCAAGCCCCTCCCCTCCGTGGACCGCCCGAGCTGCCAGTCGAGCCCGACCCACGCCCAGGGATAGGCCGCCAGGATCAGCACCGCCATGACGCCGATCGCGCTCAGGTAGGAGACCGAAAGCAGCGCCGAGCCCAGCAGGTACCCAAACCCCTTGGCGGAGTTCTTCATGCCCGTCACAAGGGCCACCAGCCTGAACAGCCGCGACTGCTTCTCGTCCGGGGTCACGAGCTTGGTGACCGTCTTGCCCCCGAGCTTGGTCAGGTCCTTGGCGATCCCGTTGAGGACCTGCGAGAGCGTGACGTAGAGGATCGCCGTCGTCCTCGACCAGTGGCTCTGCCACCCGGCCAGCAGCGCGAGCGCGCCCAGCTGGCACGTCAGCCCGGCCAGGAGGGTGGCCTTGATCCCGAAGCGCGACCCCGCCATGCCGGCCAGCAGGTTGACCGCGACGCCCGCGGCCTCGTACGCGGCGAACACTCCCGCGAGCTCCATCGCAGAAAACCCCAGCGCGTACGCGTGGAGCAGCACGATCATCCTGACGGCGCCGTCGGTGGTCGTGAAGAGAATGTAGGACAGAGAGATGATTGAGTAGGGGAGGAGGGCGCCGCCGCAGGTGGAGGAGAGGCGGGAGCGGAGGGAGGAGGCGGCGGGAGTTGCTGGTGCGGGCGGAGGCGGAGGCTGCTGAGACGGCGCCGCCTCTCCCTCGGCGGCGGCGACCTCTCCCGCGCCCCGGTAGAGCTCCCTGCCCGAGGAGCAGTCCTCAAGCACGAAGGAATCGGACCCGGCGGCGACCCCGCGGGGAGGGCGGCAGGTCGCGCGGCCGGTCGCAGGGTCGTACGAGGCGGCGCAAGTGGCGTCGACAGCGGCGGAGGACGTCGTCGAGGGCGCGGTGTGTCCGCCGTTGTCATTCGATGATGCGGGAAACCTGCATCGCAATTGCGAGGCTACCGGAGAGGGCGCTACGACGGGACAGGCCAGGACGACTGGATATCGGTCTTCGTCGCCGCTCGCCTGGGCTGTGCCCAGAAAGCGATGCATGGCTCTAAATTAGGGGCACGACTGGAGAGGGCGAGTGGAATATTGGCTCACGCCGACTCCTTCGATCTGCCGAACAGTGAAGAGGACGAGCTGTTCTTCTTCTCTCTCAGAGGGGCTCTTTTATTCTCGCTCACTTCAGGTCAAAATAATTAGCCCTTTCGTTTTACATCACGCACCCCCGATCGCAGAGGACCGCTTTCTCTGAAAAAGAGAGAGAGAGAGAAGCTCTCGGGAAAGAGGGAGGGAAAAAAAAGCTGTTATTTTCCTCCTCCTGCGCCTGCTCCTCCTCCTCCTCCTCCTCCTCCTCCTCCTCCTCTCCTCCTTTTCCTTCAGTCGCACACCCCAGCGAGGCCGGCCCCTTCGTCGAGCGCCACAACCCCGGGGAGCTCCCTCCCTTCCAGCAGCTCCAGCGACGCCCCGCCCCCCGTGGAGACGTGCCCGAACCTCTCGGCGAGCCCCGGCACCTCGTTCACGGCCGCCACCGAGTGCCCCCCACCGACGATCGTCTCGACCCTCCCGAAGAGCGCCGCCAGCCCCTGCGCGATCTCGCGCGTGCCCCTGCCGAACGGGGAGACCTCGAAGACCCCTGCGGGCCCGTTCCAGACGACGGTCCCCGCGGTCTCCACGAGGGCCCTGACCGCCGCCACCGTCTCGGGTCCCGCGTCGAAGGCGGAGAGGCCCGCGGGCACCGCATAGGCCGGGACGACGACCGCGGCGGCGGCATCCTCGGCCTCGAGGGACTTGGCCGCGACGGCGTCGACGGGCAGCGAGATCGAGGCGATTCTCTTCCTTTGCCGCTTCCTCGGGGCGGTTTCCTCCTCCTCCTCCTGCTGCTGCTGCTGCTGCTTGGGGCCGCAGCAGCCGCCGCCGCGAGCCCCCTCCCCATCCTTCTTCTTCTTCTCATCCTGCTCTTCGACCCCTTCCTCTCTCGACCGCAGCAGCAGCGCCCGCGCCTCGGCGACGGCCCCCAGCTCGACCCTGCTCTCCCCGACGCTGCCGCCGTCGGCGACGATGAACGTCGCCGCGAGCCCCCCCAGCAGCTCCACCGCGTCCGCGTGCGCCGCGAGCCGCTCGATCGTCGCGAGCTTCGTCGACGCCTTGGAACCTCCCACGAGCGCGACGAGCGGCCTCCGAGGGCAGCAGAGGACCCTGCCGAGCTTTGCCAGCTCCGACCGGAGCAGCAGGCCCGCAACGCAGGGGACGCCGCGCTCCCTGAGGACGCGGGCGACGCCCTCGGTCGAGGCGTGGGCCCTGTGGGCCGCGCCGAAGGCGTCGTTGACGAAGAGGGCGATCCGGAGAGCAGAGGAAGAGGAAGGAGAGCCGCCGGCGAGCTCCTCGGCGAACGCCGGGTCGTTCGTCTCCTCGCCAGCGTGGAACCGCACGTTTTCCAAGAGCACGACGCCGCCGTCGGGGCAGGAGCGCGCCGCGGCGGCCACGAGCGGGCCCACGCAGTCGTCGATCTTGGTCACGGGGGGGACGGGGACGGCAGCCTTCTCGCCCCTCGCTGTCGCTGCCTTCCTCAGCGCGGCCTCGAGCACAGGAACCAGGGCGTCGGTCGTCAGCCCCGGGTCCCTCTTCGCTCCTCCCTTGGGCCTCCCGACGTGCGTCAATAGAAGCACCCTGGCCCCGCGATGCGTCAGGTAGAGGATGGTGGGCACGGCCGCGACCACGCGCGCGTCGTCGAGCACGACGACGGCGGGAGCGGCGGCGCCGTCGCCGTCTTCGGCGGCGGAGGAGGAGGGGCTGAGCGGGACGTTGAGGTCTGCGCGGAGCAGCACGACGGCGCCCGGCTTGATGATGCTCCCGGCGTCGGGGATCGAATCGACGCTGGAGCGCGCCATCCAAGCGGGGGGCTCGCTCTTGGGCCCGCACTTGTCGGCGATTGAGCTGGCGCCCCCGGCGCAGCACGCGGGAGGCATTTCGATGGCAAGCGGTGGACGCGCGCGAGAGAGAGAAACGCAATTGGAAGTGAGAGATTTGGGCACTGGAGAG
>Ga0315284_10004114_pt1 | contig 20666 bp, 8 predicted proteins | sample YL17G09_16_MG_FD_203696 | JGI IMG/M metagenome (GOLD analysis project Ga0315284, IMG submission 203696) | Sediment microbial communities from Yellowstone Lake, YNP, Wyoming, USA - YL17G09_16 | ecosystem: Environmental > Aquatic > Freshwater > Lake > Sediment | place: USA: Wyoming | collected...
GAGGCGCATCGGGACCATGCGCGGGGCGAGGATGCGTCGGAGGGCCGCCTCGGTCTGTTCGCGGGCGGCGAGCAGGCGGGTCCGCTCGCGCGGGCTCGTCCGGCGCGACAGTCGGGGATGCCAGATGTACTCGCCGTCGCGGAACGCGAAGTCGCCAGTCTGGAGACGAAGCAGGATCGGCATCGCCGCCGCTCCGTCGAAAGACGGGCCCAGGAGCGCGCTGATGATCTCGTCCGAGCGCAGGGCCCGCCCACCGTCGGCGGTCGGCCGGCCGCGTCGACGGAACACCTCGCTGATCTGTTCGGTCAGGCTCCTCGTCCCGCGGAAGACCGCTGGGTCGAGCGGGGCCAGACCGACGTCGCGGCGGAAGACCCGCTCATCGAACTCGTACTGGATCCGCCGTCCCTCGAGCGCGACCGGAACCGGCAGCGGCGTGGCCCTGACCGTCAGGAGCCTACCGTCGAGCCCGACGACATACGACACGTAGGTGCCGGGTACGAAGGTGCCGGGGTAGAGCATCTGCTTCACGAAGCGGCGGTCGCGGTCGAGGGGTCGACGGCGCCGGATCGGCTCGGAGGTGCCGTCCGACAGCTCGACGAGCACCTCGGTCGTGTCGGCGGGCAGCATCGCGAGGGCCTCCGGACAGATGGGGAGGTCGCGGTAGTCGAGGTCCACCGCGCGCAGGGCGATGCGCCAGCCGCGCTGCGTGCGCTCCGGCGTCTCTGGCTCCGGCTGAGGCGCTGGCGGCGCTGTCAGACCGGCGGATTGGGCGTATCCGAGCCCCAGAGGGACGAGCGGTCCGAACCGGCTCTCGGCTGGTGGGTCGCCTTCGAAGCAGACGGTTCGCCAGACGCCACCGCCCTGCCAATCATCGTCGAGACGGACGTGACAGCCGCGCTCGGTCTGTATCCCTTTGCCGCCGATCCGATCGGCGATCGCCAGGTTCACCTCGAGGACGAGCCGCGCGTACCCGGGGCCCGCCAGGAGGGCCCGCTCCTCGTCGTCGAGTCCGTAGCGCCCGAGGTGCTCGCGCACGAGCGAGCCGACCGAACGGTAGGAGGCAGTCGCGGTCGGGCCGCGCCATCCGAACCGGCCGCGCGCGCGTGTCGGGGCGGTCTCCATCGCCGCGTCCGCCAGCTCGTTGAGGGCATCCGCGCCAAAGCGGGCGTCGCTCGTGTCCCCGAGGTCATGCTGGTAGGTGGCTTCGTCCAGATGGTAGAGCCCGAAGGTCCGCAGGCCCGCCGTCTCCTGGGCCAGCTCGTCGACCGCCTGGAGCGAGCGCAGGAGGAGCTCCCAACGTTGGTCGGGGTCGACCCCTGCCCCGCCGTCACGGAGGAGGTCGTCGAAGAGGGCGGCGCCATGCTGCGCGAAGACGTGACGGGCGAAGAGGGTGAGGTCGTCGACGCCGGCGTCCGCCGCCGGGTAGTGAACGAGGACCTCCTTGTGGCGGTCGGCGGTCAGCTTCTTGCGCCGCTCGGCCCGGGCAAACGTGACGTCATTGGCGTCGTTGAGGCCGTCGCCAAAGGCCTCGAAGTCGAGTACGAGCCCCTCGCGCACCGTCGCCGCCTCGCGCGCCCGGGCGAGCCCGAGGCGCGCTCCGGACGCGGCCGGCCCGACGATTCCGAGCGCGTCGATCCGGTCGTCACGGCCCTCCTTGTAGACGAGCTCGGCCCAGAGCACCGTGTCGCGGCCGACCGGCACCTCGACGAACGCGCCGACCGGGATAGGCTGTTCGCCGTCGGTCATTGCCACCCGGAGGCCGCGCCCGAGATAGCCCTCGAGCTTGAGGCTCCAGCCGAAGTAGAGGGCGTTCCAGAGCGAGGCGGTGTGGAGGGGGAAGCCGCGCTGGCGGACGACCTCGAGGAAGAAGGCCTGGTAGCGGCGCCGGAACTCCGGAGTGAGACGGTCTGCCCCGAGCAGCAGGTCGGTCGTGATGTAACCGGCCTCGAGGGCCTCCTCGCGCCCGCTCACGTCGCCACCTCGAGCCCGAGGACGGGCTGCTCCGGCTTAGCTGTGGCCCGAGCGGCGGCGGCCCGGGCGATCCGCTCGCGACGGGCCTCGTCGCTCCGGACGAGGTCGGCGAGTCGCAGCACGGTGGGCCGATCGGGGTTGGACACGAGGCGGCCGGCCGCACGCATCGCGTCGAGGGCCGCCCCGAGGTCTTCACGCCGAAGGCCGGGCATCACCCCGAAGCTCGCGCTGTTCACGAGCTCCGGCCAGAGCGGCTCCATCCGCCCGGTCTTCGCGCTCCAGAAGTGGTCCTCGCCCCGGAGGGTCTTCTCCATGTAGTAGGCGGCGAGGCCTCCGCGGCGGGTGCGCAGCAGGCGCTCGACCTGGCGGACGATCCGGCTCTCGCGCACCTTCGCCTCGGCGGCACCCCGGCGTCCGTGCGGTCGCGCATCGGTGAGGGAGACCAGCAGAGGCGGCCGGATGGCCGTCTCGCCTCCCTCCCCGCGCAGCCAGCAGCCCGAGCAACGCACCGCATCAGAGGCACAGGTGCCGGCCGGGAGGTCCCGGGCCTCGAAGTAGGCCCGGAAATCGTCGTTCACGCAGCCAGGCCTCTCCCGACGGGTGAAGAAGGAGATGATCCGCTCGCGCTCGTCACGGGCGAGGTCGGAGACGAAGCGGGAGACGAAGTCGGCGGGCAGGGTCGTGCCCAGGCGGGCGAGCGAGGTGAGCTGGCGCTTCGTGGACTGCTGGCTCACGTCGAGGTAGCCGAGCGAGTGGAGCTCGAGCAGGCGGACCCACAACTCACCCGGATCGTCGGCCTCGCCGGGGAACGCCGGCGCGAGCGCGCGCGCGAGCTCGAGGAGGCCGACGTCGCGCGCGCCGGCCTGGGCCGCCTCGATCGCGTCAAGCAGGGCGCCGAGCTCAGCCTCGGGCGCGGGGGCGTCGTCGCGGCGGAGGACCTTCACGACATCGGGGAAGTCGCCCCGGTCCTCGACCCTCCCGATCTCGGCGAGCGCGGCGAAGACCCGGACGAGAAGGCTGCGGAAGCCCTCGAGGGTCTCGGGCTTGTCCGCGTCGCCAGGGGTGATCCGCCCGAGGGCCACCGCCTCGTCGATGAGACCCTCGGCCAGCTCGGTCATGTCGAGGGCGCCGCTCCCGCCGAGGATCCGGTCGGCGATCAGGGTGACGTAGGTTGCCGGATCGAGCTTGGTCCGCAGGTGCTCCATGAAGGCGAGCGTCCCGAAGGCCCGCCGGCTGCCGATCATGAGCCCGGTCGCCGGAGCACCGTCCCGTCCCGCCCGGCCGAGCTCCTGGTAGAGGGCGGCGAGATCGGCGGGAGGTGAGGCGACGATGACCGTGCGGATGTCGCGGCGGTCGACGCCCAGGCCAAAGGCGGCGGTCGCGACGACGATCAGGGGCCGGAAGCCCTCCTCGCCCGCCCGCGGCGCGCTGACGAAGTCGTGGGCGACCGCCTCCTTCTCCGACGAGGTGAGACGGCCGTGGAAGAGGCGGATCCGGTCCCGCTCGCTCTCGCCCAGGTGCTCCAGGAGGGCGGCGTGGATCGTGCGCGCCTCCTTGATCGTGAGCGTGTAGATGATCGTGTGGCCTTCGACTGTGTCGACGAGCGCCTCGAGCAGGGCCTGCTTGCCGACCGCGCCGCCCTCGCTCTGGGCGAGCATCCGGCGGTAGAGGGCGAGTTCGGGCCGGATCGGGTTGCGGGTGATCTCGGTGAGCACCGCCGGGTCGGGGGCGTCCAGGCCGAAGATCGCCTTGCGCAGCCGGGTGCGCACCGACGGCGTCGCCGTCGCGGTGAGGGCGAGCAGGCAAGGCCGGTTCGGCATCTCGCGCAGCCGGGCAAGGAACCGCTCGGCCCGCTTGAACGAGGGCCGGAAGTCCTCACCCCAGGTGGCGAACGTGTGTGCCTCGTCGATGGCGATCCGCCGGACGATCCCCTTCTCGACCCCGGCGGCAATCCAGTCCTGGAACTGGCGGGCGCTGAGGCGTTCGGGGCTGACGTACACGAGCCGGATCCCATGGTCGCGGACGCCGGTGAGCTGTTGCTGGACCTCGGCCTTGCCGGTCCGGCTGTTCGACTCGCGCATCGGGGCAACGAGCGCGCGCACCGCCCCGCCGATGGAACGGTTCAGCCCGAGCGCCTGGTCCGTCATGAGGGCGACGAGCGGCGAGACGACGATCGTCACCCCGGGTAGGGCGAGGGCCGGGAGCTGGTAGATGAAGCTCTTGCCGGCCGAGGTCGGCAAGATCGCGAACACGTCGCGGTCCTCGGCCAGGGCGGCGAGGGCCTCCTCCTGGTAGTCACGGAGGTCGCGCACGCGATCGTCGAGCAGGCGCCCGATCGTCGTCGCGCGCTCAATGAGGGTCTCGTAGACGGCCTCGGGTCCCGCTGCCCGAAGCTCGACGAGCTCCTCGGCGGTGATCGCGGCGCTCCGGATCGCCCGAACAGAGGGGAGGAGGGCATGCTCCTCGAGCGCGGCGGAGGTCGAGAGCTCGGCCGCCCGGGCCGGCAAGAGCACGGTCTTGTCCTCGGCGAGGAAGGACCAGATCTCGCGCCAGCCCTCCGTCATCATCCGCAGGTTCCCGCCGCCGGTGCCCCAGGTCTCGTCGTCGCGGACGAGCCCGGCGAGCGACCCGAGGAAGACCTGGCGGTAACGGCGGTGGAGACGGGTCGGACCGGCGAGCTTGCGATCGCTGATGACGATGACGCCGCGGTGGCGGTCCGTGCGGATGAGCCGCCCGACGGCCTGGCGGAGCTCCATCGCCGCCAGGGGCAGGTAGTAGTGCTCGACCGCGTAGCCGTCGGGGTCGGTCTCGCCGGCGGCCTCCGCCCGGGCGCGGATGAGCTCGCGGCGCGAGACGATCACCGGGTCGGCGAACGAGGCGAAGGGCAGCTTGTTGATCCAGACCAGGCGCAGCCGCTCGGGCACGTCGATGTCGACGCCCTGCCAGAGGCCTTTCGTCCCGACGAGCCCACCGCCACGGCGCTTGAACTCCTCGACCGCGGTCGCCGTCCCCAGATACCCCGCCGAGCTGATGGCGAACTCCGCGCCGAGGCTGCCGCGCTGCTCGATGAGCCGCTCGTAGATCTCGTTCGCGGCGTTGCGCGAGGTCGTCAGGACCATCGCCCCGTTGCGGTCGCCCTCGGCGACCTCGCCGAGGAACCGCCCGACCTGCTGCGCGACCGAACGGATCGCCGCCTGCTCCTGTTCGGTCCAGGATGGAAAGTCGGTGAAGCAGACGAGCTTTGCCTGGCGCTCGATCTCGAACGGGCTCGGCAGCTCGATCTCAGCGACGCTCTCGGCCGGCAGGGCAAGCCGGTCGCGGATGAAGCCGAATGAGCCATCGACCTGAAGCGTGGCGCTGATGTAGTAGGTGCGTTCGAAGGACCCGACGAGCCGAGCGTAGTCCGGCTCGCGCGCGAGCTCGATCGGCGACGAGGTGACGCCGAACCGGAAGTCGCGCGGCCGCGCGCCGCGCCTCGGCTGCTCGTCGAGCCAGACCACCCGATTCGACAGCGGCGCGGTCGGGTCGTCGGGTGCGACGATCGCAAGGAGGTCGCCGCCAATCCGGGCGGCGTTTCCGGAAAGGTCGTCAAAGCGGTCGACGAGGGCCCGCCGGCGCTCGTCTTCGAGGCGGTCGTCGCGATGGGGCTGGACATGAAGGGCGTCGGCGATCGCCCCGAGGCGCCGGCAGAGCTCCTCGAGGGCGCGGATGAACCCGTCGCGCGGCGGGACGGGCCGAGTCATCGACGAGGCGAGCGTCACCACCCGCAGGGCGTTGCGGTGGAGCGGGTCACGCCCGGCGGCGTCGAGTGCGCGTTGGGCGAACCGGGGCACGTTCTCGCCCTCGAGGAAGTCGGTGAGCCGGTGGAGTGCCTCGTCGAGGCGCGCGTAGCGGTCGATGTCGTCGGACGTCGCGCCTGACGCGGGCGGGCGGACCCACTCGCGGGCCTCGGCCAGACCCTCCTCGACGAGGGCGTAGTCGAAGTGGGCCTCGAGGGCGTCGGTCGCGGCGGACTCGAGCGAGTGCGCCTCGTCGATGACCACGAGGGTGTGCTTGGGTTCGCTGAAGTCGTCGAGGTGCCGCAGGAGCAGGGCGTGGTTGGTGATGAGGAGTCGATGCCCGGCGAGGACCTCCTTGACGAGGCTCGTGTGTTCGGCCGGTGTCTCCTCCCCGGCGGCGTAGTCGCGCGCCTCGGCCTGCGACAGATATCGGAGGAACGCGCCGCGTCGCGACCAGCCGCCCGGGCGGTCAGCGAGGTAGTCCTCGAAGAAGGGCTCGATGTCGACCGGATCGACGCTGTGCGCCTCCCACTCCTCGACCGGTGTCCCCTTGGCCATCAGGCGCAGAGCGAGATACAGGACAAGCTCGGCGAATAGGGGGTGCCCCAGGAAGTCGCCGCGTCGGCGGGCGCGGGGCGGATCGGTACAGTCCGCGAGGGCGCGCACCAGACCCGCGAGCGAGAGTCGGTTCGCAGCGCCCTTGACGAGCGAGGTGATGCCGATCAGGCCGGGCGCGGCGCCGGCCTCGTGGAGATCGTAGATATCGTTGGCGAGCTGGCGCTGGAGCTGGCGGGTGAAAGTGCTGATGACGACACGGTTCCGCCGGTCGGCAGCGAGCCAGTCGAGGGCGACCGCGAGGATCGCATAGCTCTTGCCGGTACCGGTCGGCGCTTCCACGAGCGCGTCGACGCCGTCGCGGACCCACCCGCGCATCGCCGCGACCATGTCGCGCTGGCTCTGGCGGATCGAGGGGATGCGGCCCTTGTGGGCCATGATCGCCCCGACGAGCTGGTCGACGTCGACCGTGCCGTCGGGACCCGTGATCGCGGAGAGCTCCGGCGACCCGACCGGCGTCGTCACGAAATTCCGCAGTGGAGCCTTGTCGAGGACGGCGAGCGACTCGGCGATCGTCCCGCGGACTGCGGCAGTGTCGAGGCGATCCGGGGCGGGCGCTCCGGGGAGGTACCCGAAGAGCATCCGCCAGGCGTCGGACTTGGTCCCGACCGAGCGGGCGAGCCTCTGCTTCGCCGCCGGCCAGTCCCCGATCTCGGCGACGGCGAAGCGCATCAGGTCGGCAAGCATTCGGGCGTCGTCGGCGGCGTCGTGGGCAACGAGCCCGGTGAGGTCGATGGCGAGGCGATCCTTGATCTCGTCGAACCGCTCGTCGTTGATCAGCCGCGAGAGAGCGTGGCGACGCGGGGGCACCGGCCAGACCGCGAGGGCGATGTACAGGCCGTCGATGCGCCGGATGCGCTCGGGGATCGGGGTCCCGACGTAGCGTTCGAGGGCCTCGTCAAGCAGCCGGAAATCGAACGAGCGCCCGTTGTAGGCGACCACGGCGTCCGCGCCGTCGAGGTACTCGAGCAGCGCGGCGAGGACTGCCTCGGGCGCCTCTCCCTCAGCCTCGACCCGCTCTCGCATGTCCGCCCGGGCGATGCGCCGGTTCAGCTCGTCCGGGAGCCGGATGAAGCGGTCGAAGGGCGGGGCCGAGGCGGCCCAGGCCTCGTCCGGCCCGAAGCGGACGGCGCCGACCTGGAAGATCGTGCGCTCGCCCGAGGGCTGCTGCTCGGTGTAGCGCAGAACCGTCTCGAGGTCCACCGCCACGAGCCGATAGATGGCGTCGTCCTCGCGGGCGACTGGTTCTGGGTCGCCCGTCGGCGCGCCCGGAGAACGTATGGCAAGGAGGTCCCCCGAGACGGTGATCTCGTCCTCGATCCGTTCGAGTTCCGCCTCGAGCTGGCCTGCGGTCATGTCCGGGTTGATCCGCTCCCGGGCGCGCGCGAACAGGGCCGACCGGCTGATCCCCTGTTCGGACTCCGCGATCAGATCCCGTACTGCGACCACTCGTTCCCCCTTGGGCGCCCGGAGCCTCGTTCCGTCATCGGCTGCTGTCAATCCTGCGGGGGGGCAGGCCAGGGCGGCGCTACGCATCTTCCCCGGAGCCGACCCAGGGCGGCGAGGGGCGCACGTCCCGAAGTTCGGTGCCCATCACGCTCCACCCCCCGGCTAGAACGGAAGGCCGTCAACGCGACGAGCAGATCCGTTTACAGAGGTCGGGGCGCGACGGCCGTCTCCGGTGCTCGGCGGGTCGACGGCTCGCGGCGTCGTCGATGTCCCGCCACCTCATTTGTAACCCCCACCGCATGCCAGCTCGTATGGCACAACACGCGCCCGGGCTCGAATCGTTCCGGCCCGCCGGCCACTTCTGCGTTAACACGGTCCTCTTGGTCGCATCTGCCGAGTCGTGGGTACCCGCCGAAGCTGACGAGCTGTGCATTGACGACGCCTTCAAGATCTGCACGGGCCAATCCCTCACCACCGCCTCGAGGGATGTCCATTTGCGCCTGACCCTATACCGGGGGACGACCGTCGATGATCTAGTCGAGGGCATGTTCAGCTTCGTTCCCGCTCGTCGCGCCGACGAGGCTGGCCCGCGCTTCTGTCGGCCGTCGGTTCGTCTGCCTGATTGGATCAATCCGGCAAGTCGGCAGAGCACCTGGGGCTCCAAGCGCCCACTATCGGTTGGCCAGATCCGTAACGCCTAGGGCTCGATACGCGAGCAGGTGCAGGCCCGCGACCTGTTGTTGGCAACCGAGATCGGGACTCCGCCGATCGGTGACCCACCTGGGTGTTCCGGGCACCGCTCGGCAACGCTCCTGACCGGCGGACGGTCGCTCCCCGCCCCGGCGGTTGCTTACTCGAAGCGTGATCCAGACAAAGGGACTGAGCAAGACATCTGGCCGAGCTGCGGTCGCGAGCCGTAGGCTGCTGGCGTGGCTCGCGGATGCGCGAACCGTGATCCGAACGCGAGGAGGAGGCCAGCCCTTGAGCACGACGGTCCAGGCTCTCATCGATCTCCGGAATCGGACCCTCGACGACTACGTCGACGGGCGGATCAGCAAGGAGACGCATCGAGCCGACCTCCATGCAATCGCAGTGGAGATCGATCGAATCCTTACGCCGGAGGGCCAAATACCACTTGAGGAGAGGGCGGCACGGGTAGTCGCCGAGATCCTTGCCGACAGTCAAGCTCATCGTGCGGCGGTCGCGCCGGCGAAGGCAGCCCGCCTGGAGTACTGGCACCGCCGCCACGTCGAGCGTCTCCGTCGCGAGGACCCACAGGGCTTCGAAGCAGAGCTCCTTGAGGAGGCAGCTGTCGACGCAGCAGAGCCCGACGAGGTCCGAGTGGCGCGGCCGATCCTCGCCGCGTTAAGCGACGAGTCGATAGCCCCTGGCGCCCGGGAGCGGGTGCGAGAAATCGCAGGGAGGCCTCTGGCCGAAATCGACCCTCCCCGCGTCCCGCCGTCTCCGCACGTGGTGTGGACGGACGACGATCGACTCAGCTGGGAGGAGTCCAGCGGCGGCGTGCCGTGCCAAGGGTGCGGCCGTCCCTTCCTCGGCGACGAAACAAGCCAGCGCGACGGCGAGCTCTGGCCGGCGTACCGAGAACGCATGAAGCCAATCGAGGAAGAGTTCAGGTCGAGGCATCCGGATCACGGCACGAGCTGGACCGTTGGCGGTGGTCCATCCCATTGCCGGCGCTGCTGCGCGCCACACCCGCTGTCGCCTGCACAGATCGAGAGCATCAACCAGATCATGAACCGGCCGACGTCGGCACCGACCAAGGAGGTCTTGGTGCGACGCTGTAAGACGTGCAGCAAGCCGATCGAGGGCGATCACGTGTGCCAGCTTGCAGACCTGCCCAAAGCGCTGCGTGCCGTCGTCGAGGCAGTCCTCGATCAGGAGCGCGGTCGGGAACATTAGGGGCTCGTCCCCGGTGAACGTCGGTCCCGGGCCAGGCCGGCGAGGTCGTCTCTAGCGAAGCATCTCTCCGCGTATGACGCCTTCCAGGGATTGGTCCGAGTCCTGAGCCTCCACCCAGGCGGTCAGCTCCTCTGGTCCCAGGATCACGATCATGAGGTCGAGGCGATGCGTCGATCGAACCCGGACGCCCAACTCGCGGATCCGATCCGCGGCCTCCTCGAACAGACCGCGTTCCACGTTGGCCGCGGTGGCAGCCTCCAGCCCAGCACATCCCGTTCGCTCGGCATCACTCGCCAGGTTGCGCAGACTGCGAGTCCACGGCCATATCCCCAATCGGCGGACATCCCAGCCCGACGAACGGAACGATCGCACGCACGGTAGGCGCCTGAGTCAACAGGCGGTCGATCGCCGGGCGGTTTCGAGTATCCGACGCGATAGCCGACGTCACCCGATCACCGTCTACGTGCTTGAGAGTCCTCAAGGAGTCTCGGATCAGCCCCGCCGTATGCTGCCGCGACCACGACGAGGGTCGCGAGACAGTCGCGCGCGGTTCCGGAGAGGGCAGCCTGGTGCGCCCGAAACATCGATCCCTCCCATTTACGACGGGTCAAATGATGCGGGGAACTCAGCCGCGCGAGCCGCAGTTATCGTGGCGCCGAGCCGCAGCCCAGGGTCTCCTCCGAAGCCAAGGCAGTTCACGATCCAGGCGTCAGGGGCGCAACGACGACAAGTTGGCCGGTCCCAACCAGCGGGTGGGCTAGAGCAGGCCGAGGCTATCGACGAGACACAGTCGCTGGCGGCGCAAATGCCGCCACGATCGCGTCGGCCCAGTCCATGTAGCGTCGGACGCCTGCGCCGACGTCCGCTCCGAATACGCCGCCCGCGAGTTCGCTGAGCGTCGACATCCTGAGTCGATACGACTCGTCATCAGCAAGCGCGCGCGTGGCAGCCGGGTCCCCGCCAGCGTCTCGCAGGAGAAACGCGATTCGAGCGGCGAGTGCGATCCTTCCCGAAGACAGCGCTAGCGCCCCTACATGAAGCGATAAGTTCGCCTTCCGGGAGCGGCAGCAACAGGAGACAGGATCTCAACAACGAAGGGCAGGATCGACGAGACGCCGGTAGGTTCGCGGGGCGCCGGGTCGGATGGCGAGGACATCTCCACGCGTCAATGATGCCGCTCCTGCAGCGCCGCCCGGGCTCTTGGGCGCGCACGGAACCCACGAGAGGGGCACGCGAGGGATGCTCGCCTCCCAGTGGGACACCACGCGACGCGCGGGAGGCCCACATCGGGCCAGTCGCAACGTGGCGGACGAACGATCCCGGAGGTCGTGCCAATCCCCTCGGGCCGTTGACAATGGATGGCTGGCAACCGCGAGGGAAGACCGTCGCGAGGAGCGTACTCGTGCCAGGGGGGACACGTTGTGGAGCTTGTCCGGGCTTGCCCTGGTACTTGACCCCATGCGACGTAGCATGGTGGGGTTCCACCGAAAGGACCGTGACAAGCTAGCTGTCGCGGCGGCGTCCCAGATTTGAGGGCGATGGTGGTCGTGCGCACGTCCGGTCGGTCCAGCCGCCGCGGACCCGAGCAGATCGGGCTCTTCGTGGCGGCAGCCGCCGGCTCGGCTCCGCTCTTGAGCTCGGGGCCTGCAGATTCCGGGCGCGAGAATCGGGTCAAGGCCCTGGCCTGCACCCAGCCGTTGCACGACCTGCAGACTAACCGCCGGCGCCGAGGCTGGGAGGCATACGACTTCTACGAGCTCGGCCTCGCCGCGATCGACGCGGTCGTCGAGCGGATGGGAGTCGACGCCGGGATCGACCGCCGGGCCCTCGAGCAGCAGCTCCGGCCGCAGGCCCGCCGCTTCGCGCCCCGGGCTCACGATGCGACGATCGAGGCCGTGGTGACCGAGCTCGTCGAGACGCTCATCCGCCCGAACGTCGGGGAGTACACCTCGGCAGTCGACGAGGTCCGCCGGCGCTTCGACTTCGCACTGCTCACCGAGCACGAGGACGCGGACGGCGCGATCTACCTGCGGGCGACCAATGAGGCGATCAACGTCCTGGTCGGCGGACTCAACACCGACATCGAGTCGGCCCAGTTCGCGGCCGAGGCGACCTTGGAGCACCTGATCCGCAAGGGTCTGCTCGACGATGCGGCCCGCCCTGCCAGAGAGGCTCGCATCCGCTCGATCCAGTACATGGTCTGGGTCCAGCAGGTGATCGAGGAGACGCGCCGGGACATCCGACGGGCCGGCTGGCGCGACGAGGTGCCTGGGCGCCTGGACGCCATCCGTGCACACCTCTCCGAGCGGATCGAGACCGAGGAGCGCCTGCTCGCTGCCATGCAGGAGGCGCGTGACAGTGCCGAGAAGGAAGAACCGCGCCGCCAGGCGGCCGCCCTGGTGGAGACGATTGACGACTGCTTCCGCCGCCACCAGGAGCTCCATGCCCGGCTGATGGAGGCGACCCGGGTCTTCTTCGAGGAGCAGGATCGCCAGGTGTACGGCCGAGCCTCCCTGCTCGGGGCGATCGACCTGACCGAGGAAGCCCTCATCCCGCTGATGCGCTCGCCGGTCGGCACGATCGGCGAGATCACCGCCCGCTTCGCCGAGCGGCTCCTCCTCTTCGGCCCGGGCCCTCGCAGTCGCTCGCTGACCCCGCGCCTCCAGCCGCGACTGGGCGCCCTCCTCTACTCCCTGCTTCGGCCGCCACCACCACGCGACCTCGAGGGCGAGCCGGTGGAAGAGCCTGAGTGGGCCGAGCCGACCGTCGATCCCCTGGCCTTCGACTCGGATGCCTGGGCGGCGACCGACGTCCTCGTCGACGCCCTCGAGGTCCCGGCTCGCCTCTCGCGGCTGCTCGCCTCGGCGCTCCACGCCAGCGGGTCGGAGGCGGCCGACCTGCTGCGGATGCGCGCCCTGGTCGCCACCTCGCCCGACCTCGACGCGGTCCGAGCCCGGACACGGCACGTCCTCGCCGCGGCGGCGGACGGGCGCCGATTCGCGAGCGCGGGCTTCGCCGGGGACGATCTCCTGGTCGGCCGGCTCGAGCCCCTGACAGTCCTCGTCCGCGGCGAGGCCAGCTCGCCCGAGCCGGTGGCCGATGCGAGCGGCAACCTGCGGCTGCTGCCGCCCCTGCCATCGAAGCGGAGAGGGGCCCGATGAGCGACGCGACCGCGGTCGGCGAGCTCATCGGCTTCGGGCTCGACCCGCGCCTCTCGCCGGGGCGCAATGCCCGGTACGCGGAGCTCGTGACCTTCTACCGCAACGACGACCGCTTCCGGGCGGCGATCGAGGAGACGGCGGTCGGCCAGGGTCTCTCGATCCTCGACTGCTCGCCGCTCTACGGCCTGGTCCTGGCGGCGGGCGGCCCCGAGTCGCCCTACGCCATGCGCCTTGACGATTACGCCGCGATGACCACCGACGAGCGCCACCTCAACGCCCTCGTCTTCCTGGCGATCGCCACCGCCTGTTACCCGACCGCGGCCGAGCTCGAGGTCGACGACAGTCGACTCCGCTCGGTCAGCGTCCAGAGTGTGGTCCGCCTGGTCCTTCAGGTGGCCGAGCGGATCGCCGAGCGAGCCGGGGATGCCGACCCGCCGGTCGACGAGCCGCAGCTCGAGCCCCTCTACCGGCTGGTCCTGCGCTGGCGGGTCTCGGACACCACCGAGGATGCCCGCTCGAACCCGAAGGTGCTGACCGGGATGGTGCGGCGGGCCCTCAAGTGGCTCGTCGCCAACGGATTTGCCGACGAAGTGGCGACCGCTCGGGACACGTACCGCATGCGCAGCCGCTTCCGGCTCCATGTGCTCGATGCAGTCGGCGACGTCGGCGACTCGCTGGCACACATCCGAGACCTCGCCGCGGTGGAGCCATCGTGAACTACCAGATGACCGGGATCCGGCTGAGCGCCGTCGGCCCAGACCCGGCCCGTTTCGACCCGCTCGAGCTCTCGTTTGTCAACCCCGACGGGACCGGGCCGGAGGACGTCGTCCTCTACCTGCCGAACACTGGCGGCAAGACCGTCCTGCTGCGCCTCCTCTTCGGGGTCCTCCAGCCCCAGGCGGCCGAGCGGGTCGGCAGCGAGGAGTCGGCCCGGCGGACCCTCGGCATGACGGGCTACGTCGGCGAGCGGGATACCTCGCACGTGGCGATCGAGTGGCGGATCGCGGCCGGTGGGCGCTTTGTTGACGACAGCGTCCTCGTCACCGGGCAAGTGGCCGAGTGGCGGGGTGGCCGGCCGAGTGGGAACCCGTCCGATCTGGTCCGGTTGTGGTACTCGATCAAGGGCCCGGCCGGTGCCGTCGGACTCGACCATCTGCCGATTGAGACGCAAGGGAGCGAGGGCGTCCGGCGCCGGGAGCGCCTGAGGGCCTTCCGCGAGTGGTTGAATGAGCTCGCCAAGACCGAGCGACGGGGCGGTCCGAGCGTGACAGTGGTCGAGACCCAGCGCGACTGGCTGGTCCATCTCGAGTCACTCGGTCTCGACCCGGCAATCTTCGAATACCAAGCCCGGATGAACCACGATGAGGCGGGCGCCTCGGCCCTCGCCCGCTTCCGTGACGACCGCGACTTCATCGCCTTCTTCCTCGAAGCGGTCATGGACCCGGCCGAGCTCGCCCCGCTCGACCGCCAGTTCGACGAGGCGGGCGAGAAGGTCCGGATGTACCCGGAGTTCGAGCACCGGCTCCGCTTCGCCCAGGCGGTCCTCGGCCCCCTAGAGCCGATGGATTACGAGGTGGCGGCCGCCCGCGCCGCCCGTGTCGCCGCCGAGGCGGCCCGGGAAGCAGCCCTGGCCCTGCTGGGGCGACTGGTGACCGGCGCGACGACGGCTGCGGCCCGCGAGCGAACGGTTCGCGCCACCGAGCGCGAGCAGGACGCCGAGGCGAAGCGGCTGGACAGCCTCCGCAACCGGCTCTTTGACGAACACCGCGAGTACCGCCGCCTGGCGGCCGAGTTCGCCAGCCGCGACGCGGGCGTGGCGCACAAAGCGGCGAAGACGCGCCTGACCACCCTCGAGCTCGACGAGCGGGCCTGGCGAACGGTTGGCGATGTCGCCGAGCTGCGCGGGGCGGAGGCCGAGGTCCTCGCCCTCCACGAGGCGTACGCGGCCGAGCTCGAACGGCTCCGCCCGCAGCGCGACGAGCGAGACGAGGCGGCTCGCGATCTCGTCCGCCGCCTGGCGGCCGATGCCGTTCGATCGACCGATCGGGCGAGTCGGGAGCGCGCGCGGGCGCAAGATGCCAAAGAGAGGGCCGGCAAGGCCGCCAAGGACCGGACCGACGCGCTGATCGAGGCAGGTCGGCTCGACGCCCTCCGCGAGGAGGGCGAGCGCCGGCTCGAGGCGGTCCGCGCCCGCCGGGCGCGCCTCGTCGTCGGCGGCCTTCTCGTCGAGACTGAGCGGTCCGACGAAGCGCGCGACCGCGAACAGGCCCGCTCGACCGCTGCCGCCGCCCGCGTGGAGGCAATCGGGATCGAGACCGGCACACTGGCGACCGCCCAGACCAAGCTCGATTGGACGGAGTCGGCAGCCGGGCCACTCATCACCAGCGCCGCCCTCGAGCACGGTCGGGCGAACGAGGCGGTCGCGGCGATCGAGGCGGAACGGGCGGCGATCATCGGGCAGCCGCTGCTATCGGAGCTCGCCGAGTCCGGAGCGTTCGATCTCGAGATCATCGGGCCGGCCCTTGTCGAGCGTCTGATCGGCCGGGCGGCGGCGGCCGACGACGCGCGGGTCGCCCTCGAGGTGCGCGGCACCGACGACCGGCGGGCGCTGCGGGGCCTCGAGGCCGATGGCCTGCTGCCCCCGCCGCCCGACGTCGAGCGGGCGGTCAGCCGTCTGGTCGCGGCCGGGATCGCCGGGGCGCTGCCGGGCGTGCGGTACATCGCCGAGTCGGTGGCCGCGGCGCGGCGGGAGGCGGTGATCGCCCGCCGGCCGGCGCTGGCCGGCGGGGTCGTCCTCGTCGACGCGGGCGAACTCGAGCATGCCCGGAGCGTGATCGAAGGGGCCGGACTCGACCCCGCGATGATCATCGCGGTTGGGACGGCGGTCGAGCTCGTCGCGGCCGAGGGCGAGGACGATGAGCCGGCGGACCGCTTCATCGTCCCGCCTGCCCGGGCGGTCTGGGACCCGGCGGCCGGACCCGAGGAGCGCGAGCGACGCGAAGCACGAGTCGGCTCGCTCGACGCCGAACGGACGGTGCTTCAGGAGCGGGCAGATACGGCCAGATCGACGGCCGAGCGGCTGGTCCGTCACCTCGCCGTCGCGCCGCCGGGCTGGCTGGCCGCCAAGCGAGCGGAGCGGGACGCGCTCCGTTCGACACTCGACGCCCTGGTCGAGGCTCGCCGCGAACGCCAGGCCGAGCGGAAGCAGATCGGAGAGAAACTGGACCAGCTCCGCGAGGAGAGCGGGCGGTCCGCAACCGCGGCCCTCGAGGCGACCAAGCGGGCCGGCGAGCTCGGCCGCCTGGCCGAGGACGAGGCCGCCGTCGCGGACGTCACCTCGACCATCGAGCGGCTGGTGACCGAGGCCCACGAGTGGCGCGAGGCCGCGACCCGGAGCGCGACCGAGGAGGCACGGTGGCGGACCGAGGCCGAGGAGGCGGGGACCGCCGCGATCGAGCTTCTCGGCGTCGAGGCGCGGCTGCGCGAAGCGATCGCCGCGGTCACCCTGCGCGACATCGTGCCCGACCCGAGCCTCGCGGAAGCAGAGGCGGTGGTCGCGGACCTCTCCGACCTGGAGCGGCTGCGACACCGCTTCGAAGCGCTCGATGAGAAGCTTCGGGGCGCGCTCTCGGGCTCCGAGGTCGCCGCTCGCCGCGAGGCGGCGATCAGAGCCCGCAACGCGGTCGCTGCCAAGCTCGAGGCGCTCGCCGCAGACGTGCGGGCCCGAGCCGAGGCACTGGCCCAGCGACCCGAGGCGGCCGATCTGGTCGGTCGTCGGGAGGCGACCGTGCGAGCCGAGACCGAGGCGAACGGCGGACGCTACGCCGAACGAGCGGCCTTTGCCGCGAGCGAACGAGCCAGAAGCGAGCTCGCCGCGGTCGAGGACGAGGTCCGGGCCGCCCGCCGGCCGGTCAAGCTGCCCGACGAACGCCGGCCGCCCGACCATCTGGCGGCCGCCCGGATGGCAGCCGAGACCCGCCAGCTGGCCGAGGAGACGGCGGCCAAGTTCGGCGAGATCGAGCGGGCGGCGCAGGCCTCCAAGGACCAGGCGGACGAGGCTGGCCGGCTGGCCGGGGGTCTCGGGACCCTCGGCACGACCCTGCGGATGGCGCTGCGCCTCGGCGCCGACGATCCGGTGGCGGTGGCTGCGCCCTACGAGGGCGGCCTCGAGTCTGCCGGCGCCTCGGCCCTCGCCGCCGGCAACCGCCTGGCCGAGGCCGAGGCCGCCGGCACCGCGGCCGATGCACTCTGGCGAGCGAGGATCGAGGAGCTGCGGGCGGTACTGGCAGCCGATGAGTTCGCGACCCTGGCCGCCTCCGATCGCCTCCACCGACGGCTGGCCTCGTCCGCCCCCGAGGTCCTCGCCCGTGATGTGACCGAGCTCGTGGCCGACATCAAGACGACAGTCGGCATGCTCCGCTCGGAGATCGCCGAACTCGGCGAGAACATCAAGCTGGTGGTCGCCTCAGTCGCCAAGACGGTCAACAAGGCGATCAGCTACCTGCACCTGGCCGAAAGCCGCTCGCGGATGCCGGCCTCGCTTGCCGGCTGGGGCGGCGAGCCGTTCCTCCAGGTACGCTTCGAGCGGCCACCGGCCGAGGAGCTCGACAAACGCCTGACGGTCTTCGTCCACGAGGTGGTATCACGCCCGGCCGGCGCTCGGCCGGCCGGCACTAAGCTCCTGCTCCAGGCGCTCGAGCGGGCGGTGGCCGGCGGCTTCAAGGTCCGGATCCTCAAGCCGAATGAGGGCTTCGAGCTGATCCGGATCCCGGTCACCGAGCTTTCGTCTATTACTGTCTCGAACGGCCAGCGGGCCACCGCGACGATCGCGCTCATGCTGATGCTGGCCGAGCTCCGACGCCAGAGTCGGAGCGCCGCCCGGCCGGCCAGTGTTGGGACGCTGCTCCTCGACAATCCCTTCGGCAACGCCAACGCCGGCTTCCTCATCGACGTCCAGCGCACGGTCGCCGCCGCCAGCGGCATCCAGCTCGTCTACACGACCGGGATCGCCGACTTCGCAGCCCTGCGCCGCTTCAAGACGATCCCCCTCTCGAATGACGCAGCCCGCCGCTCGATGCGCAAGTACGTCCGGGCCGACGAAGAGCTGCTGCGCCTGCTTGTGCCGGCCGACGAGGGCCCCGGCGGGCGGGTCAGCGCGGTCGAAGTGGCCGCGAGCCGCGATGATCACTGACGCGCCTGAGACCCCGCTCGCCCGCCGCTTCGCGGCCGAGCTGCGGGCCGCGGCCGGCGGGCGCTCGCGGATTCGCCGGGACGCCTATCTCATCGCCTTCGCTCGGGCCGAGCCGGCCCTCGCCACCTCACCGCTCCGTCGGGAACGCCTGCGGGCGGCGATCGAGGAGCTGGTCGCGGCTGGGGTCGTCGTCGCCTCCCGCGTGGAAGATCGGAGCGAGCGTCCGCCGCTCCCCCGGTTTCTCCTCGTGTCCGAGACGCTCGACGAACCGGCCTCGCGCGTGGCGGGCCGCTACCCGTGGCGGCCCGAGCTCGCCTGGGCGGCCCGGCTGCCGCTACGACGCTCCGAGTTGGAGCTGCTCGTCGCGATCAACGCGTATTTGCGCGACCGACCGTCGAGCGGACCGGTCGTGCCCTTGGGCGAGCGGTCGCTCGCGCTGACCGGCGACGAGAAGCGGCTCGACGGCCTGGAGCGCAACAAGCGCCTCTTCGGCCCGGGACGCCTCACCCTCGACCTCTTGCGGGCCCGGCGGGTCGCGCCGCCCTTCGCGTGGCGGCGGGTCGGGGACGGTCCAGTCGCGCTCGTCGTCGAGAACCAGGCGACGTTCCGCTCGGTCTGTGACGCCCTGCCCGCCGGCTCGCCCGTCGGGCTCGTTGTCTTCGGCTCGGGTGCCCATTTCGCGGCCTCCGTCGCGTATCTCGCCGAGCTGCCCGGGGATGTGGGGTTGGATCTTCGGATCCGCCACATCCGCTATTTCGGCGATCTCGACCGCCGGGGGCTCGAGATCCCGATCGCCGCCGACCTAACTGCCCGCGAGGCGGGACTACCGCCCGTCCGACCGGCTGTCGGTCTGTGGGCCCGCCTGCTCGCTCGCGGGCGGCTGGCGAGGAGTACGACCGTTCGGCCCGAGGTGGCTGGCCGGATCTGCGCCTGGCTGCCGGAGTCGCTCGCCGCAACGGCAGCCGATGTCCTCATGTCCGGCCACCGTTTGGCACAGGAGGCGGTCGGGGTCGAGCTGCTGCGGGGCGACCCATCGTGGGCGGATTGGCCCCAACTCGGTCCGCCGGTCGAAGGTCCATCGACCTGAGCGGGATCCAGCTCAAGGAGCTGCCGTGCGCCCCCGCGTGGACGAACAGCGCCGGAGAACCCTCGCTCTGTGGCGCCCTTGTTTGGAGATACGCCCACAGGTAGAGGTGAAGGAGAGTTCGCGATGCCGGTGGAGTTCGCTGTCTGATCTTGTCGAGAGGTCAGGTGAGGCCGGCGGCTCGCATCTGCTCGTGATGAGTGCCCGGTGGTGGGAGACCACCCGCCCGCAACGCGCGAACACCGTCCGCCTTCCGAGAGCGTCGGACACGGACGGCGACCCACGACGTGCCGACCTCCGCCCCGTCGCTCGAGGTGATCTTCTTCGGCACGGTTGGCTCGAGATCGTGGTCGCCGCCGCGACATAGCCTGTCACGAACGACGCGGTGGTGGCCCACCGTGCGGTCTGCCAGCGCGGACTCGCTTGGTCGCGGCGTGCATCCAACGGGCACCCATGGGCAACTCGACCTTACATACGCAGCCCTCAGCGACGTCCCGGCGCCGACACCCGCACGGCTCGACGAGCTCGACGTCGTTCTCGACCGCCCACGTCACGAGCTGGACTCGCCGCCGGGCCGCCGATCGGACCGCTTGAGCAAGCGCGAGGATCAGCGAGTCGCTTTCGGCCGACCGCCCCGCACGATGCGTGGACGACGTCATCCGTCGCCTCCCATCGCACCCCCGCGGATGGCCACGTGAGCGACGAACATCGTGAGCAGAACGAGGACCGCGTAGCGCAACCGGGGTCCGAAGCTCGCCAACCGGGGCGTCGTCCGGACAATCAACGCGCGGATCAGCATACCGACCGTCGCCCACGGCGACGTCCGACATCGTTACGATCGCGGGGTGGGTGCCGAACGCTTGGCAGCCGAGAGTCGACGGCGGGCAGTCCGGATCTGCATCTCTGCCCCCTCCGTTTGCTGGATTCGTTCTTCCAAGCTGCGGGTGACGTCAGCAATGAACTTGGGGAGCCGGTAGACGAAGTCGTCGTAGTCGGCGTAGGTGGCCAGAGCGATGCGACGCCCAGGGCCGGGCTCATCGCAATCTCCCGGGTCCAGGACGGCGGTGCGCAGGGCGCGTCTGGCGGCCTCCCCGCCGCAGAGGACCGCATAGCGGTAGCGGTAGCCGTCACCGTCGGGTTCGTGGTAGGCGGCAGCCAGGCAAACGGCGCCGTCCACGTCGAAGGCATGCAGGCCGACGCCGGTGCGGTGCAGATGCGCCCCCGGCTCCATCAGGCCGGCGAGGCCCTTGGCGAGGACCTGAACCTTCCGGCCGATCGCTCGTTCCTTGCGCCCGAGCTCGGCCTGAAGCTGGATCGCCCGGGCGAAGCTCTGCTCGAGCTGGCCAGGGGACGGTGTCCGCGTGGTCATCCGATGCCTCGCTGTCGCTTCGTGCTTCGACCGCACATTCCCGGTGCATTTGAGTCGTCGTCACGACCGCGCTAGTACTTAGTTGCGTAGGTTGGCGTAATGTTTGCGCAGGCTGGCCTGGTGGACT